>Ga0180438_10001467_pt1 | contig 41949 bp, 34 predicted proteins | sample SS_ome_12_FD_132455 | JGI IMG/M metagenome (GOLD analysis project Ga0180438, IMG submission 132455) | Hypersaline lake sediment archaeal communities from the Salton Sea, California, USA - SS_3_D_2 metaG | ecosystem: Environmental > Aquatic > Non-marine Saline and Alkaline > Hypersaline >...
CTCAGGCTGGGGCGGTAGGATTCGAACCTACGGTACACGGATTCAAAGTCCGTTGCCTTACCACTTGGCCACGCCCCAACGCAGCTCTATTCTAGCATATTTGCTGAAAGAGGGCAACTTGGGTCCTGCTGGTTTTCCTGGTACGGCCGTGCAGATCTGCTCAGTCTTGTGTGTGAAGGATGATGGGGAGATAATGCCACGAGGTGGGCACCAGGGTCACAGCGCTGACTTCATCACAGGGTTGGTGCAGGTTCCCTGCCGGGTCATAGCTGCGAAGCGTATAGGAGTAGACTTGCCCCCCCGTCACTGCTGTGTCTGTGTACGTGGATTCTCTACCTACCTGGGCGTAGGGTGTCTCCGAATATGCTTCGCCTGGCAGACGGCGGTAGATATTGTAACCAGCCACGATCGGGTGCCGGTAGAGTTCCCATTCCAATGCCACGGCCGCCATCAAGCCTCGGGCCGTCAGGCCCCGTGGTGCGGTGTCTACCTGGCGCTCGATGAGCCCGGCAGCGACGTCCGCGTCCCCCTCTGTGCCGTAGAGGTATTCGTAGTCGCTGGTATTCAGATACAAATAGTAATTGAACCAGGCGGTCATATACTTCTGGGCCAGGTCGGTTCTCTGTGTGCTGGTGCTGCCCTCGCACACCAGTCCGCAGCCCCAGTTGCCTGGGTCCATAAAGTCGCAGTGGCTGGCCCCGACGAGAAGGATCGACGTCTTGTGCGTCGCGCCGACAAACGGGTATATCTCGGCGTAGTCAGCCTCCGAATTACAGTTGCTGGGTGGGGCCCCCAGGATGCACGTGGGCACGGCGATGTCTGGACCTTCTGCGTCGGGGTCCCATATCTCGGGGTTCCCGCCAGGGCCTCCCTGATGGTACACGGGATCCAGGGCCACGACCGCCTTCACGCGGCTATCCCGGGCGCTCAGCGCCAGGACGGTTGCCCCTCCGAAGGAGTGTCCGGCCACGGCCAGCCGTTCGATATCGACCTGTTGGTGAAGGAAGGATCCGGGCGTGCTTGTTTGCTCCTCCAGGTAACAAAGCACGTCCTGCATATCGGCGATCCGTCCATCCACGTCATCGGGCAGCACGGGTATGGCCACGACGTAGCCCCAACTGGCCATATGTTGGCCGTTTCCCGCGTTGTCCTCAGCCCCGTTGGTCAGCCCAAACATGCTGAAGCCATGGGCGAAGGCGATGCCCGGGTAGGGGGCCATGATATCGGTGCCACATTGGTCGCCGTTGGGATAGTGAACGTGCGTCTCTATGTCGCCGTTGACGTACACCGTCTGGCTTGCCACGGTACAGGGGCCGGGGTCACCCGGATCGGCCGCCGCTTGCGGCATCGCTTGCCAGGTCAATGCTCCCGCTGTGATCAATATGCATACGGTACGCAATCTCCCTTCGATCTTCATCATCGGTTCCCTCCATATGTGCTTCTGGGGGGCTCCGCCAGCTCGATTTTGTGTCAAGATGCAGGGGCGTACCCCTTTTCCACCTCGTGCAGTTCTGTGCTTACAAAGGTCGTGACGTTGATTCGGGATAGCAGGACCAATCCCACTATGGCGGCAACGATCTCCAGTCCAAAGACTGCGCCGAACGCTGCGAAGTAGCTGCCGCTCAGCGCAAGGACTCCATCGACCAACACGCCCCCCAGGAAGTTTCCCACGACTTCGGCCAACTGGTGGGCGATTGTCCACGCTCCCATCAATAGCCCGGCCTGCTCGGGCGTGGTGAAGTCTACCATGAGGCTCAGCATGCCCGAGGCACTGACGCCGCTCCCGATGCCGAGGAGGAGGACTAGCCCGATGAATAGCTCTCGTTGCCGTATGCCCCCGGCCGTGATCATCCCGGCGAAGGTCAAGGCCACGATCACCAGCCCGATCGCGGTCACGTGTTTCCGTCCCACACGGTTGACGAGCCACAGTCCACAGATGAGCAATGCGCCCAGGGTGCCCGTCCCCCAGTACATACTCAGCCGGGCTGTCTGCCCGACCGACATATCGAACAGCTTAGCCCCATAGGGTTCCAAAAAAATGTCCTGGCTCAGCGTGGCAAGCAACGCTGTACCGATAAACAGGAAGAAGAGGCGCACCTGTGGGTTCTGGACCGTCATCCTGAGCGTTGGCCCGAAGGGGACTTCACGCACACGACAGCACAGTGCTTCGACCATCTCCCCGGTTGGCTCCACGCCGAGGCAGCCCAGCACGGAGAGGACGATTGCGAGCAGGCCGACGCCGGCAACGATGAGGATGAGTCTGCTAGGGCTGTAGGGATCCACCAGCCGTCCCAGCCCGACGCTGCCGCCGATGATCCCGGCGATGAAAGCGGCCTGCAGTATCGCCGTCGCCTGTGGGCGTCGCTGCTCATCGAAGACGTCGGCGATGAGGGCTTGAAAGGCGGTGGCCATCGCGTTCTTGCCCATGCCATAGATCAAGAAGGCGATCACTGTGGTCAGCACGCCTCCCACCACAGTCCGCTCGATCCAAAGAGCACCCAGCGTGCCGCAGAAGACGCCTACGGCGGCGAGGAGCATCCCGCTCAGGATGTAGGGCAGGCGGCGACGTCCCAGGATCGGGTGGCTGTCGGACAGGTACCCCAGCCACAGCCGGAGCGGCGAGACGATGGACGGAATCGCCAGCAAGAAGCCGATCAGCGTGGCAGGCAATCCCATCTCGGCGAACATCACTCGATTCAGCACGCCCAATACCAGCACACTGACGAGCCCAAAACCGAATTGAAACAGGGCCATCCGTAGGATCAGCAGTCTGCTACGCAACGCTTTCCTCCTTATCCTCGTCGCTCTGGGGCTGATCTTTCAGCGCGCCGAAGCGCCGCGCCATCTTATATATGCCGCGCCCCATACCGGTGTACTGCATCGTGTGTGAGATGTCGACCTCTTTTCCTTCCCGTTTGAATTTGATGTATTGTCGGATCTCAGGGATCATGGCCAACCCGAAGATGACGTTGACGGCGAGCGCATATGCCAGATGAGCCAGGTCGTGAGTGCGAAACCACAGCCAAGGGATCGTGAGCCACAGTCCGCCCATGTAGGCCACGAGCACGTCCCGCAGGACGAAGATGCCCAGGAACATACCCCCCAGGGACGTGGCAAAGACCCCGATCCAGTCAATGGCGAACATACCGCCGTATACCGTCGAGAGACCACGCCCTCCCCGGAAACGGTGATACAGGGGCCAGATGTGACCGACCATGCCGGCAGTTGCAGTGATGAGGAAATACGGTGTGTCCGGGTACACGCGCTTGAACACCAAGGCAGGGAGGGCAGTCTTGAGCATATCCAAGACGACGGTGATGAATCCAAACCGGGGGCCTATGTGCATGGAAACGGCTGTGGCACTGACGGCTCCCATCGTTATCTTTTCTTCGCTGTCGCCAACTTCGACCTCCGTTTGGGTGACATTTGTGTCTGGAGCAACGATCCTCGTGACCAACCGGGCAAACGAGATCGAACCACAGAGATAGCCCACGATAGTGGCCAGCAATGCGATCAGCGGATCCATATGGGGACCTCCTTCAGGAATTCAATCTGTGTTTAGATAAACCCTGCCATTATCACCATCCACGGTGATGGATTGTCCATCTTTGATGATATGTGTCGCCTTCTTGACGCTGACCACGGCCGGTAGCCCATATTCGCGTGCCACGATGGATGTGTGCGACAACTGTCCGCCGGTCTCGGCGACGATGCCACCGATCCCCGAGAACAACGGGGTCCAGCCCACGTCGGTGAAGGGCACAACGAGGATGTCGTCTTGCGTCAGCGCGACCGGGGCCTGGGCTGGATCGAGGACCACGCGGGCGCGGCCCTCCGCTAGCCCGGAGCTGCCGCCGATCCCGACCATGTACTCCTGACCCTCGACCGGCAGGATTGGACAGGTTGGCACTTCGTCGCCGCAAATCGTGTCGGGGAGCTCAATCTCGGCGTCCGCTGCCATCTCCGCCCTCTGGGCCACCACCAGCGCTTCAGCGGCGCCGGCGTCCAGTTCCCCGTGCACCAGTCTCTGGAGTTCGTCGTACGTAAGATAGAAAATGTCGTCGCGCTGATGCAGATCGCCCCGCGCGACCAGATGCTCAGCCATAGCGAGGAAAATGCGACGCATCTGATAGGAATCCTGAGACATAAGGAGACTGACGTGCTCCCGCAGGTCGATGTGGGTGATCGTGGATGCCAACAGACGATCGAAGAGTTGGCGTTGAGCCCAATTGAGGCGGGCGCGGATCTGTCTTCGCGACGTCTCGCGGGTAGCCTCGAGCTTCTCTATCACGGGTTTCATCGGGCTGGTCGCGGTTCGCCCGATCGCGCGCCAGATGAGGGAGGGGTTCTCGATCCAGGGCGTGACCGAGAAATCCGTGCCGTTGGTGCTGAGGAAGCCATGACGGCTCAGGAAGGTGTCCACGCCGTGCATCAGGGCCTGTCCCTGGCTTGAGGTGGACAGCCCGGCCCGGATCGTCTCAACGTTCGCCTCCATCAACAGCCGTGTGGTTTCATCTCCCATCGCTCTGGCCTGCGCCGCCAGGTTCTGCAACTCTCTGTTCGGTTCCAGGGCCTTAAGACCCACCAGTCCTCTGATCAGGTCGCCCGGTGCGACATCCGGTGCCCGCTGTTGTGCTAACCGGTGCAGCATTCGGTTGCGGACCATCATGTTGATGGCTACGATGAAGATGAACCATTGCGTCTCGCTATGCAGACGTTCTAGCCGGTCGGCTTGAGCCAGTAAGTCCTGGGGCAAGTGTGACGACCAGTCGGCCTGGCGATAGGGTTCTAGCTCCCGATTATGCCGCTCCACGAAGGCGGCGATCTCGTCGGCAGCTCTGAAATGGCGCCAGGCGAAGCGGAGCAGGCGCGCCATCGCCCGGAGCGTCCGCAGGTTGAGTAGTGGCCGCCGGTGGTCCGCGCGTTCATCTCGGGATACCGTCTCGAAGAAGTTGTGTGGCAATCCCACCCGTTCAAGCAACTCACCCAACATTGTCATGTCGGTGTAGATCCGGGAGTGGATGCGCTTGACCATCGACGTGAAGTCGATGTCGTTCGGCCCGATCAGCCCGGTGAATACCCGGCCAAACACGTTTCTGGCCATCGCCAGCGTGTTGGTCGAGTATATCAGTGGCTTGATCAGCCCAGGCGACATATCCGAGACCATCCGGTTCGAGTAGACTCTGTGCCCCACCAGTGAGGTGACAGGCCGGCTCTGAAGCAGCCAGAAGTCATTGCCATCCCACGCCCACTCGACGTCCTGCGGGTCTTTCGTACTGCGGGCCACGTCGCGGACGGTTTCTGCCAGCCGAAGGACCAGACGATCGGCCAGCACCGGTGCTTCCGCGTCGACGGGCACGGCTTCGGCGATGACGCCACGCGCGTCCACGACGTACCGGTCGGGTTCGACCAAGCCGCGCACCAGGCGGTCGCCCAGTCCGTGCACGGCCTCGATCACGGTACACAGTTGCCCGGTGAGGGGGTCCGCGCTAAATGCGACGCCCGCTGCCCTGGCGTCCACCATCCGCTGCACGACTACGGCTATCGAGAATGATTCCAAGGCGAGTGCGGGCGAGGCGGTCTCGCGCTCCGCCAGGTAAGTGAACAGCCGCCAGTTGAATATGGAAGCCCAACACCTCTTGACAGCGCTCAGGAGTTCTGTATCCCCTTGTACGTTGAGGATCGTGTCCAGTTGGCCGGCAAACGAGGTGATCTGCGTGTCTTCACCAATCATCGAGGAACGGACGGCCACCGATCCACCGAGTTTACCGTATGCCTTGCCAATGGGGTCGACGATGTGATCTGGGATCCGGCAAGCCAAGACAAGTTCGCGAATCCGCTCTAGATCGCGCCGTGTCCAGGCGCTTCTCTGGGCCAGCACCTCGATGCCGAAGTCGGTCAGGAAGTCGCGGAAAGCGGTTGAGGTGATGAGGAAGCCCGGTGGAACGTTGAAGCCGTTTCTTTGCAACCAGGCCAGGCTGGCGCCCTTGCCGCCTGCCTGTATCTCCTGCCGGGCCGCCCTGCTGTTCAGGCTTGTGATGTAGCGAGCCACGTGCTTCTCCTCCTATACGTGCTTGGTGGGTGTGTGGTTCAGAAAGTCAAGTTCAGGCCTGGGCGAGGATGCCGCTCACTGAGTTGACCACTGCCTCCACCACGTAGCGGCGGTATGGTCCAACGGGACAACTCGCGTACATGCCGGTCGTCTTGCCCGCGTGGAACGTCCGCACTAGTGGACGCTCCCAGTCCGGGTAGGGCACCGGCTCGTTGCAGTCGTAGTCGGAGAAGGCGGTGAATTTCTTCATGGCGTGGAAAACCATCAGGTCTGTGTTCTCCGCCACAAACTCGGTGGGTACTTCGATGGCGTAGTCGTAGCCCTCCGCGATGGCGCGCCGGTATGCCTCAACGGTCGCCTGTTTCCTGTTCTTCGGATCCCAATACGGGTCGGCGTACTCGTCGAAACTCCAGGTCAAGTCCCATCGCCCACCCCGTGCCTCCAGTATGCGGCGTGCGTCGTCTGTCAGGGGGCGACGGTATTCAGAGGCGCGCAGGTCTTGTGTCTCTTTCTTGAAGGGGTGGCCGTGGGCCGACAGAATCAAGAACACGCTGGCTTGAGGCGGTAGCTCGAGCAGGCGGTCCCGAATGATCTGCAGGAAGGCCTCTCGCATGGCGGGCTGGTTACCCAGTTGGTCCGCGCATATCACCTTAGCCCGACCGTTCACCAGGCGATGGACTCTGGGGAGAGCGAACGCATAGTCCTCGAAATCGGAGTAGAGCGGGTTGCAGAAGCACTGGTAGACAATCGTCCGACAGCCTGCGGACAGCAGTTCCTCCACAGCCTGTTTCATCGAGGTACGGTGGATGTAGTATGCCAAACGGAACTCTGCGTGGGTGAAGTGCTTCCTCAACTCGGCCACGGACTCGTCGTAGATCTTGCGAATCTGGTGACGCCACGCTACCGACTTCTCTGGGATGAGGGCGCCGTAGTACCAGCCCACTATTTTGGCGCCGACCTTTTCGCACACATCTGATGCGCCGCTCTTGCCCTCGGCTGTGTATAGGAAGTGCCCATAATCCCATGGGTCTCTCTTCATGCCTGGTGGGCGCCAGGTGACTTCACACGCCACGTAGGGCTTTCCCTCCCGGTTGGTGAAGGAACCGTGGCAGTCAATCAACTGGCGGGGCTCAAACGGCTCCCGTGCAAGGGGTTGCTCTGGGTCCAACAGCACGATTCCCCTGTCCGCCAGCACGAGTTTCCGCACCAAAGGGGGCAATGCGTATTCAAAGACGTGACGCATGTGTTGGTTGTAGAACTCGAACTCGTAATCCTCTGGCATGCCGATCTCGGCCAGAATCACGCCGGTTTTTCCCTCGGGACGCGTGTCCTGGCCCTTGAACAGGGTCTCGTATCCATACTGCCGGCCCAGTCGCCAGCGCTTGAACAGCTCAGATATGTTCACTCGTGACAACCTCATCTTTTGATTCACGGCTGCCTGTGTCGCCGCTCCACCATTGGGGTATGATCTCTGCGGCCCCGTACCACGGTCCCCCGAATCCTGTGAAGTGACTCACGCCGTCCAGCACGATCTGGTGTGAGCCGCGCAGCAAAGCGGATGCTACCGGCACCAGACCATCACCCCAGACGTTGCCATCGGCGGCAAGTTCTTCGTAGAAGGAATAGGCGTGACGCTCTCGCAATGAGCCTTGGCGGTTGCCCCGGATCAGCCTGCCGGCGACAGAAAGGTACCTGACGCGCGGGGCAAAGAAGGCGCCGGGGTATCGCTTCTCCGCCCATCGGGACATCCTCCCGCCGTGTAGGCTCCGGCGCTCCACATTGTGCGGACTGCCGAGTGTAATCAGGTGGTCGACGTAGTCTAGCCCGCGCCAAGCGTGTCCCAGGAGCGGCCGGGGACTCAGGTAGATGCGTGCCAGAACCCCGCCAGCGCTATGTCCGACCAGCGTGACTTTTCCCGTCTCTGATTGGCGCGCTGCCGGACGCACCGTGTCGTCAAGTTTGCGGAGCAGGTGGATCCAGCCGGGTGGCACTATGCTGGGGAGCCAATCCATGCTTTGCATCTCGACGATCCAGACGGGCAGCTCTGTAAACTGGGCCAGGGCATCTCGCATCCCGATATACAGCATCGAGAAGCTAAGGAAGCCGCCCAGGATGACGATGGGTTGGCAAGGAACTGGTGCGACGCTAGGTTCAGACTTCTGAGTCGCCTGCGTAACCATGGACCGGCAATCGTCTATGGCTCTTCCTGGAGGAGCCCGAATCGATTGGCGATTTTCTTGATACCCCGGGCCATAGGTGTGGCTTCCATGGCACCGGCAAAGTCCCCTTGCACTCCCCGACGCCGACGATCCCTTATGTTTCTGATCTCAGGGATCATTGCCAGCACGAAGATGACATTGACGAAGATCACGTACATCAGGTGGGCCGGATCGCGTGTGCGAAACCAGATCCAGGGTATCATCAGCCACAGCCCTGCCAGATAAGACACGAATACGTTTCTGAGGACCACGATGCCGAGGAACATGCCCACAAAGGACGTGACCAAGCTCCCGATCCAGTCGACGACCAGGAACCCCCCGTAAATTGCTGACAGCCCTCGCCCCCCCTTGAAGCGGTGATACAGTGGCCAATTGTGGCCAATCAACCCCATGGCGGCGGTGGCAAGGAAGTAGGGTGCGTCCCGGTATGCGAGCTTGAACGCCAACGTTGGGATTGCGACCTTAAGTATATCCAGTATGGCGGTGATGCCGCCATACTTGGCCCCCAGTTTCATCGAAATTGATGTGCCACTGACGGCTTCCACCCGGATTTTCTCCGCAGAACCAGTGTCGAGTTCCATTCCGGTGATCTCCTCTTCTGGAGCGACAAGTCTGTTGATCACCCGGGCGAACGAGATCGATCCGAGGAGATAACCGACAATGGCGGCGAGGAGCAGGATTTGCCAGTTCATGTCTTACCATCCCTTTCTGTTCATTTCAGGTAGACTCGGCCGTGATTGCCATCTACGACGATAGGTTGCCCATCTTTGATCAGACGCGTTGCGTGCTTGACATTCACCACTGCTGGGAGGCCGTACTCGCGGGCCACGATCGCGCTATGAGACAACTGCCCGCCGGTCTCGGCGACGACGCCGCCAATCCCGGAGAACAGCGGTGTCCAGCTCACGTCGGTGAAAGGTACGACCAGGATGTCGTTCTGAGTCAGGGTGACCGGGGCGTCGGCAGGATCGATTACTACCCGGGCGCAGCCTCTTGCCTGGCCAGAACTGCCGGCAATGCCGGTCAGGTATTCCTGTCCCTCAGTCTGTGCGATTGGGTGTGTGGGTGCGTAGTCTCCACAGACTGTGTCCGGGGGATCGATCAGAGCGTCGGCTTCCATCTCCGCCCTTCGGGAGGCGACCAATTCTCGGGCTGCGCCAGCCTCCAGCTTCCGCTCTACCAACTCCCGGACTTCCTCGACAGCCAGATAGAATATGTCGTCACGCTCGTGCAGATCACCCCGCTGGATCAGATGGTCGGCCAGGGCCACGAACAGGCGACGCATTTCAAAGGAGTCTTCCGAGATCAAGAAACTGCTCTGTTCGCGCAGGCGAATGTAGGTCTTGGTGGACGCAAGCAGGCGATTGAAAAGGGCTCGTTGCACCGGGTTGAGGTTGGCCCGCACGCGCCTCTCGGCCTCCTCACGGGTGGCCTCGATGTTTTCATGGTCCATTTCTTGGCCTGTGCACTTCGGATCGGCTGCATTTCGTCCTATGGCGTGCCAGATGACCGCGGGATTCTCGACCCAGGGCGTCCGCGATAGGTCCGTCCCGCTGGCGCTGAGGAAGCCATAACGGTCCAGGAAGGTGTCCATTTCGTGTATCAAGTCCAGGCCTTCCTCTGACGTGGACAGTACCCTGCGGATGGTCGCGTCGTCCTTCTCGATCAGCAAGCGCAGCATGTCCGGTCCCAGGTCGTGCGCTTGGGCCGCCAGGCTTTTCAGTTCATAGTTGGATTCCAGTGACTTCAAGCCCATCAACCCCCGCACCAGATCGCTTGGCATCACGGTGGGTGCCCACTTCTCTACCAGTTGGCACAATAATCGATTGCGGGCCATCATGTTGAGAGGGCCGATGAAGTTGACCCACAGCGTCTCGCTGTAGATGTTCACCAACTCTTCGATCTGCGCTAGCAATAGCTCTGGGTCTGCGGACGACCAGTCGGCGTGGCGATAGGGCTCCAGTTCGCGGGAATGTTTCTCAATGAAGGCGGAGATTTCGTCTGTGGCCCGGGAGTAGCGCCAGATGAAACGGGCGAGGCGAAGCATTGTACGGAAGGACTTCCAGGAGAGCGGCGGCCGGTGTCGTTGTTCGCTGCGCTCATCCCGGGACATGATCTCGAAGAAGTTCGCTGGCAGCCCCATACGCTCGAGTAAATCGCCAAGCATAGTGGTGTCGGCGTACATCCGGGAGTGGATTCGTTTGGCCAGTAACGTGAAGTCGATGTCGTTCGGCCCGATCAGCTCGGTGAACACTCGTCCCAGTACGTTCGTCAACTTGCTCGTCGTGCTGACAGACCAGACCAATGGTTTGATGAGACCGGGCAACATCTCTGAGACCATGTTGGTGGAATACACCCTGTGTCCAATTAGGGAGGTAATGGGCCGACTCTGGAGGAGGTAGAAATCGGTGCCGTCCCAGGCCCACTCGATGTCCTGCGGGGCGTTTGCACTGCTGGCGACGTCGCGCACGATGTGGGCCAGGTGCAGGATCTGGTCTTCCGCGAGGATGGGTGCTCCCTTTTTGGTGGGGATGGCTTCGGCCAGGGCCGCGCGAGCATCCACACGGTACCGGTCCGGCTCAATCATGCCCTGTACCACGGCGTCTCCCAACCCATGTACGGCTTCGATGAGGACGCAAGGTTGTCCGGTGAGCGGATCGGCGCTGAACGCCACGCCCGCTGCCTGGCTCTGGACCATCCGCTGGACCACTACGGCTATGGAAAAGCGCTGCAGCACAGATGATGGGGAGAGGGCCTCGTGTTCGGCCAGATAGGTGAACAGTCGCCAGTTGAACAGCGATGCCCAGCATCGTCTCACTGCATCCAGGACCTCTCTCTCCCCCTGTACGTTCAGGATGGTGTCGAGCTGTCCCGCACAGGAGGCGACACAGGTATCTTCCCCCACCATCGAAGATCGGACGGCCACCTTCCCGCCAAGTTTCCGATAGGCTCCCTGGATGGGGCGTGTAACCCGGTCGGGGATGCGACAGGCCTGGAGGAGTTCGCGAATGCGGTCCAGGTCGCCCTGCGTCCAGTCCTTTCTCTGGGCCAGGACCTCGATGCCGAGGTCGGTGAGAAAGCCGTGGAATGCTGCCGAGGTGACGACGAAGCCAGGCGGGACGTTGAGGCCGCTCCGGCGCAACCGGGCCAGGCTGGCTCCTTTGCCACCTGTGCGTGCCTCCTGCAAGGCTGATCTGCTGTCCAGACCCACGACGTGACGGTCCATAAGCCTTTCCCTCCAGAGACGTTGCGGACACGTGTCTGATCGTTGAAGGCTTCGACGTGAGGCAGTATTCTATTCGTAGCGAAGAGCGTCGATCGGATTCAGGTGCGCTGCTCGCATGGCAGGATAGATGCCAAAGAACAGTCCGACGATGATCGAGAAGCCCGTTGCCAGCAGTATTGTGGATGGCGAGATATGGGTCCTGAGGTCTTCGACTGCGCCTGATGCAATGATGGTCCCGGCAACTCCAATCGCGATGCCCACGAGACCCCCAATCAGGCTCAGCACGATTGCTTCGACCATGAATTGGCCCATGATGTCCCGGCGCTTGGCCCCTACAGCCTTACGGATACCGATTTCGCGGGTCCGTTCTGTTACCGAGACCAGCATGATGTTCATAATCCCGATGCCGCCCACGAGCAGAGAGACTGCGGCGATGAGGCCTAGGAACGCAGTCAGCACCGCGGTCAAGCTCCCCAGCACGGATGAGATGTCTTCCTGGGTGAGCACTGAGAAGTCGTCCTCGTCGGTGCTGTAGACGAGCCCATGGCGCTGTCTCAGGACTTGTCTCACTTGATTGCGAGCAGCGGTCATTCGTGATTCGTCCACGGCCGTCGCATAGATGACCGAGACGCTGTATTCGCCTGAGACTTGACGAGCGCCGAACAGCCGCGATTGGGCGGTCGTAAGTGGCACAAAGACGACATCGTCCTCGTCGCTAAAGGCCGTCCCTCCCTTCTTCTCCATCACGCCGATGACGCGGAAGGGTGCCCGGTTGACTTTGACGACCTGGCCGACCGGGTTGGTGTTTGGGGGAAACAAATCATCCACTACCGTCTGCCCCAGTACGGCCACCCGGGCGCTGGTGCGCAGGTCGTTCTCTTCGACGAACCGTCCCAGGGCTGGATAGAAGTTTCGAACTGCCGGATATGCGGCCGTCACACCACTGACTGTGGCCTGCGTGTTCTTGTTGCCGTAGACGATCGTACCTGAACCCACATATTCTGGGGCAACTGCGGTCACGTCTGGCACACTCGGTGAGTTGGCGAGGGCCTGTGCATCTCCCAGTGTCAGCGTCGAGACGTTCGCGCTGCGCAGGAAATTGCTCTTCATGCTCGAGCTGCTCTCCTCGAGCTCTCCTGGCATGACGAACAGCAGATTCGAGCCGACGCCCTGCATCTGCTCCGCGACCATAGCCTGCACTCCCTGTCCTACGGAGACAAGGACGATCACGGCGCTGATGCCGATGATGATGCCCAGCATGGTCAGGCCCGATCGCATCTTGTTGACCGCCAGGGCGCGAAGCGCTACTTCCAGGCTGGCTATCACGTTCACGGCTGTGTCTCCCCTATTGACCGGTCATTGGCATCGTCACGACGTCACGGAATCGCTCTCGCAACGAGACGGAGCGGACGAGCAATCGGTCGCCCTCATTGACGCCGGTCAGCACCTCGCTGAACTGCTCGTTGGCAGTTCCCTGCTCAATGTCGGTGATGGTCACATCTTCGCCGTCTATCATTTCGATAAAGGCCTGGCCGGTATCGGAATCTATCCAGATGGCGCGGTTGGGCACCAGCAGCACGTCCTCTCGTCGCTCGCGGACGATTTCTGTGTTGGCCGTCAGCCCTCCCCGCAGTGGCAGGTCGGTTGGGTTGATCTGTATGGTTATGCGGTATGATACGACGCCCATATCCAACGTCGCTGACGGTGCGATGGCGGTGACCCGCCCCGTCAACCTACGTCCCAGAAATGCGTCCAACGTGATCTGGGCCTCTTGACCGACTTCCACCCAGCCGATGTCCGCTTCGTCCACGTCTGCCTCGATTGTGAAGCGGCTGTCGTCGACCAACGTGACCGCCGGCATCTGAGGGGCAACGGACTCGCCAGGCTCTGTGTGCACTTGAGCGATCACTCCATCGACGGGGGCTTTCAGGGTGGCTTTCTCCAGTGCCAATCGCGCGCTGTCCAAAGTGACCTGGACCTGAGACACGTTGGCTTCGGCGGCGGCGATCTGTGACTCCGTGGCGCCGGCCAGCAGCAGGTCGAGTTGAGCCTGGGCAGCGTCTCGCTGGGCTACCGCCGCGGCCTCGTTGGACTGCAATGCACGTGTCTGGTAGGCTTCGCCAGCCAACAGCGCATCCAGTTGTAGCTGGGCCGCCTCCAGGGCCTCGTTGGCGGCGTGCAGGTTGTAGCGTGCCTGTTCCTCAAGTGTTCCCAGTGCAGGGCAGATTTTCTTCTTGTCGCCATTGGGGAGCTTGAACGTCTCGCACCTCATGGTGTCGTCGTGTCTGTCCTGGGCGACCTTTTGCTGCGTCAGCGCCGAGGCGACCTGGGCTTCCGCGGCTGCGATCTCGGCTTCCGTAGATCCTGCCTCCAGCCGCTGCCGTTCAGCGGTAGAGGCGTTGAGTGTTGACTGGGCTGCGGCCAGATTGGCCTCTGCGGCAGCGACCTCTTCCGGCCGAGGGCCGGCTTTGAGCTGGTCCAACTGGGCCTGGGCTGAAGCCAGTGCGGCCTCTGCGCTCCGCACCTGTAGCTCCAGGTCGGACGTATCCAACTGGATCAGCACCTGGCCTCGTTTCACTCGTTCTCCTGTCTGGACCAGGACGTCGTTTACCTGTCCGCCAACTTGGAAGGATATTGTCGCCTCAGCACCGGGGAACGTGCTACCTGTGGCTGTGATACTGGTGACCAGTGAACCTCGTTCCACGACTACGATCTCTGGTTGCTCTTCTCCACTTTCGCCTTCGTGGGGCGTGCAGCTACCGGAGATGCTCGCTAGCAGGGCAAGTATGACAAATGGTGCCAGCCAATGCCGTTTGATGTGCATGATCGTCTACCTCCCCAGGTGCAAAGCAAACAGCCGACCGTCCATCGGGGTCGCGCCCGGGATGGGGTCGGCTGCAAACGGTTCACCTAGTCCTCCTCGATGGCTACAGCTTCGACGAGGTGTGCGATGAGAGATCTTTATGCTGTGGGCCCACCAGGATTCGAACCTGGGACCGACCGGTTATGAGCCGGCTGCTCTGACCGCTGAGCTATGGGCCCGGTGACGGTAGATCTTTGAAAGAATGGATGAGAGCGGGCGACGGGGATCGAACCCGTAACAGCAGCTTGGAAGGCTGCGGCAATACCATTTTGCAACGCCCGCAGTCGGGGCGGCCGGACTTGAACCGGCGACCTCTGCGTCCCAAACGCAGCGCGCTAGCCGTCTGCGCTACGCCCCGTTACTTTGTAAGTATACCGCTTTTGGCGTTTCCCGTCAAGGTCACGGGGCCCACGAAAGGCGCTGCGCCGTCCAGTCGGGAAGGCTGGGGCCGAGCGTCAGGATCTTGTGCGGGTCTTCCCCGCCTGGGCCCATCAGGTACAGGCTCCAGGCCCCATCCCGGTTGGATACGAACGCCAGGCCGGAGCCATCCGGCGCCCAGGCGGGAAGCCCGTCTGAGGCCGGGTTGTCGGTGAGTGCCACGACGCCGCCCGTGATGCTGAGCAAATAGATGTCCCAGTTGCCGGTGACGTTCGACATATAGGCCAGCAGCTCTCCATTGGGGGACCAGTGCAGTCCAACGTCGTTGATGCTACCTGTGAGACGGGTGGGGGGCTGGTCGTCGCTGAGATTGTCGACGAAAATCCCGCACGTCCCGCCGGTCTCGCAGCCGGTCCACGCTAGCAGGCCGGTCGGCCCCCATGCAGGGCCCTTTCCTGCCGCGTGCACCGTTGGCTCGGCAGACCCATCGAGCGGCACCATGTAGATCTGCCACGTCCCGACGGCGTCCTGCGCGGCGTAGGCCAGGCGGCTGCCGTCGGGTGAAAAGGTGGGCCAGGACAGCCCTACGCCCGCAGCCACCTGCCGGGGCATCGCCTCCCCAGGCCCCAGCACGGATATGCCGGGCGAGAGCAAGTTGCGATACCCCAGGACCCCGTTGCCCCATATCCAGGAGGGCTGGTCGCCACCGCCTGCCATCCTGATCAGTCGCCCGTCGGCGAAAATGGCGTACACGTCGTACAGGCCGGTCTGGGTGTTGTAGGCCGGGTACGCCAGCCTGCCCGCGTTGAAGCCTGGCGGCGGTTCGGTCAGTGTGATCGGGAGCGTGCCGGTGATGGGGGCGATGGGAGTCGGGGTCGCTACCATACAGATCTGAGCTGCCTCGGTCTGCTTCTGCTCCACTTCAGGATCGGCCATCAATTGCGCCGCACGGGCGTACTGGACCTCGGCCGGACACATCTCTCCTTGACTGTACCAGGCGTCGGCGTAGGTCACGTGGGCGCTATACAGTCGCGAAAAGACGTCCTTGTAGTTGGGGGCAGTGTTGTAGAGTTGCTCGAAGCGCTCGATGCAGCGCTCCCAGTCCACACCCCAATAGCCCAACGCCGTCATATACTGGACGGCCAGGCTGCGTTGGGTCAGTGCTTCTTCATCCAGTGGGCGCAGCGCCACCGCCTGATCGAGGTAGAATATGCCTTCTTCGAAGCGATCCTGCTCCAGCAGGTTCATACCTGCGTTGTAGAGGCTGTTGAAGAGCATCTCCTCGACGTTCTCGGCCTCGTACGCAGGGTCCAGCACGCGCAGTTGGAAAAGCACCGCGGATGCCTCTGTCCATTGCTCAGCTTCGTAGCGGGCCTCCGCTTCCTGGTACAGGTCATCCACGACAATTTCGTAGGTCTCCGACGTGGGGGTGGGGCGGGCCGTCGAGCGGGTCTGCGCTTCTGCGATGCCCTGTTGGGCGAATGGGTGGTCGGGTTCAAGTTCGAGCACGTACTCGAACTCTGCGATTGCGAGTTCGTACTCCCCGGCGTCCAATCTTTGCAGCCCGGCCTGGTAATGCTGTTCGGCCGTTTCCTGGCGCTGTTGTTCCCGATCGCGCTCCCCCTGATAGAGTCCTCCGTATGCCGCTCCTCCGATGCTTAGAACCAGCAGGCAGAGGAAGCTGATCACCCAGAAAAGGGTCGGCCGTGCGCGTTGCCAGCGCGTGGGTGTTGCCGGTTCCGACACAGATTCTGCGTCGATGGATGGGGCTCTCTCGGACCGCTGGGCACGCATAGGGCGTGTCTCCTCCACCAGGGTCCCGCACTGAGGGCACAGGAGTAGATTGTCGGGGATTTCGGCTTTGCACTCAGGACAACGCATCCAAACTCTCTCGAGATGAATTTAACAAGCAGTGGACGTGATTATAGCCGGTTTGGCCTGACTTGTCCAGTTTGTTGCAAGAACAGTGGCATCCACCGACCTATCCTCGTCGAGATCGATGGGATGACGCTTTGGCGGCGGCCAACCACTGCCGTACTCCGTGGAACACGGGTATGCCCTGGGCTTCGATCGCTTTCGATATGTCGATCGTATATGGCCCGCCCATGGCGCCACAGAGGATGGGCTTGGAGCTGGTGCGGGAGAGCGTAGCGAGCGCCTCCACGATACCCTCATCCAGCGGGGTGTCCTGGAAGACGAACCAAGGCATAATCAGATCGACGTTCTGGTCGGCGATCAGTGCCTCTATTCCGACCCGATAGTCCTCGCTCGAGGCGGATCCGGTCACATCCACCGGGTTTTGCACCACGTAGTAGGGCGGGTATTGCTCTTCCAGGCTCTGGATGGTCTCAGGCGAGAGTTTGGGCAGGGTCAGGCTGTATTCCTCCAGGCGGTCTATGGCTTGAATCATGGAGCCGGCCCCGTTCGAGATCATGGCGACCCTGCCGCCTTGGGCCTCTGGCTGCAGAGCCAGGGCCTTGGAGGCTGCTACCAGTTCCTCGATACTGTCTACTTCGATTAAGCCCGCCTGCCGGAATGCGCCCCGGCAGACCTGGTGGCTTCCGCCGAAGAAGCCGGTGTGAGACATAGCGGCTTTGGCTCCTCGCCGGCTCCGCCCGCTCTTGAAGATCGCCACGGGCTTCTTCTGCGTCACCTGGCGGGCGGTCTCCAGGAACTTTCGTCCCCGGTCAAAGCCTTCCACGTAGCAGGCGATCACGTCTGTATCCGGGTCCTCGGCCAGATAGCTCAGCAGGTCGGCTTCGTCTACGTCGGCCCGGTTTCCGTAGCTCACAAACTTGCTCATGCCGAAGGATGCTTCCTCCAGGAAGACAATGCCCACGGTGCCAGACTGTGTGATCATGGCCACTTTGCCTTCTGGGGGGCGAAGCAGTCGCTCGTGGACCTGGAAAAATGTGTCCAGACGGCTCTTGCCGTCGAAGACGCCGATGCAATTCGGGCCGACAATCCGCACGCCCAATCGAGAAGCCTGCTCCTTGATTTGGAACTCCAGTTCTTTCCGTTCCCCTCCGAGCTCCTTGCCTCCTCCCGACACAATGACCAGGTTGTGTATTCCCCTGGCTGCCGCTATCTCGATCAGCTCCGGCACGAGGTGCAGACCGATGACGGCTACCACCAGGTCTGTATCTTCCGGAGCGGAATTCAGATCGGCGTACGCGGGCAGTCCCATGATCTCGGCGCGTTTGGGGTTGATGGGGTACACGTTGCCCCCATACTCGTATTGGGCCAGGCTCTCAAGGACGGCGTTGCCGACCTTTCCCGGCGTGGCCGACGCCCCGACGACCGCGACCGCCGTGGCTTTGAAGAAGGTGTCCAGATGGGCTGTATTGGGCGCGCTGGTTGTCACAGCGATCCTGCCAGGCCGGAGGAGGATCTTGGCGTCCAACACGCGGTGCTGGTCTCCCCACACCACGATTGGGTTGAAGTCCACCGAATCCAGCGTTTCGGCCAGTTCGAGTCCCATGCGGTTGGCTTTCATCAACAAATCGACCAGTAGATCCTCGGAAACCGGGGCCTGCCTCCGATATCCCTCCAGGAGCGCATGGCCTTTAATCTCCCGGATCATATCTCGCGCGTCATGAGGCGTGATCGGCAGCACGCGGAAGCTTACATCTTCCAGAACCTCGGTAAACACGCCGCCCAATCCAAACATGACGACAGGACCAAACTGTGGATCGTTATTGAGCCCGATGATGATCTCCGTGCCCTCTTCGCACATCTCCTCGACGCTGATGCCCTCGACCCGGGCCTGGGGCACCTGCTCGCGGACGCTGGCCATGATGCGGGCGTAGGCTTCTCTAACGCCATCGGCGGAGTCGACACCTAGCTCCACGCCGCCTACGTCGGTCTTGTGGACGATGTCTGGCGAGACGATTTTCAGGGCTACAGGAGAGCCAATCTGGGAGGCCAAGGCACACGCGTCATCTACGCTTGTGGCCAGCCCCCCCTGGGGAGCGACGAAGCCGTACTTCTGGTAGTCCATTGATTTCTCTCCTTCCGAACTTTCCTCTTTGAAGTCTACTTGGTCAGGACTCACACGAGGCCCCCCTTCGGTATTCCGCACCAGGATTCGGCGACTGTGGTCCTGGCACGATTCATCCGAACGGCTCCCGCAAGGCGTGGGCTGTGGGCCGTTCAGGGATATTGGCTCACCCAGGGGATCGGTGAGCCTGGAGATGTGTGTCCACTCCGATTTTCGGGGTGGAAGGGACAGCCGGCAGGGAGCTACAATATGCCGACCTGGCTGTGATCGCCCAGTGTCAGTTTGTACGCTTTCGGCTTGATGGGGGAGCGTACCAACTTAACGTGCCGCCCGATGAGGCTGTCCTGGATGCGCGCCGGAATGCCCTGGATCAGGCTGTGTTCCAGGACAATTGCCCGCTCGATCTCGCTGTCCTCGATTACCACGTCGTGGAATATCGACGTGAATGGTCCAACGTAGGAGTTGACGATTCGGGTGCGCTCGCCGATGATCGTTGGGCCACGGATGACGCTGTTGACGATCTCCGCTCCCTGCTGGATGGTGACGCGGCCATCCACCTCGGAGTCGCGGTCCACGTATCCCTCAACCTCGGGCGTCAGCTCCTCAAGAACCAGGCCGTTGGCATCGAGGAGATCGCCGGGACGACCGGTGTCGATCCACCACCCCCGGTGGATGTAGGGGTAGACCCGGTAGTCACTCTCGACCAGCCATTGAATGGCGTCGGTGATCTCCAGTTCACCTCGCCACGATGGGCTGATGTTGTCCACTGCCTCGTGGATGTGCGAATCAAACATGTAGATGCCGACCAGCGCCAGGTCGGATATTGGTTCCTTTGGTTTCTCCACCAGTTGTATGATTCGTCCTCGCTCGTCCAGTTCGGCCACGCCATATTGCTCTGGGTGTGCCACCCGCGTGAGGACGATCTGGCTGTGCCAATCGCTGTCCGCGAATTGCTCGATGAGGGCCGATATGCCTCCCTGAATGACGTTGTCACCCAGGAACATCACGAAACGGTCCTCGCCCAGGAAGTCCTGGCTCACCTTGACAGCGTGCGCCAACCCCAATGGCTGCTCCTGGTGGATGTAGCTGATCTGGACACCCCAGCGCCCTCCTCTACCCACAGCCGTCTTGATCTCATCGGCGGTGTCGCCCACGACGATGCCGATGTCGGTGATGTTGGCGTCGCGGATTGCTTCAATGACGCGGAAGAGGACCGGTTTGTTGGCGACGGGTATGAGTTGCTTGGCCCGGGTGAACGTGAGTGGGTAGAGCCGGGTGCCTTTGCCCCCGCTGAGAATCAGGCCTTTCATTGCCATCTAGTAACCTCCGAGCGTGATATCGAGTGGGGCGTCGTTGAGCACGGCTCCCACGATACGGACGTGTGCTCTTTCCAACATTTCCCTGGCCCGTTGGGCGTGATCCCGCTTGGTGCGCCCGGCAGAGAAGACCAGAAGGACGCCGTCCACCTTGGTGCCCAGCACGGCAGCGTCGGTCACGGCGATGACGGGCGGGGCGTCGAAAAGGACGACGTCAGCTCGGTCTTTGAGCGCCGCGATGGCGCCCTCCATTCTGCGTGAGCCGAGGATGTCGGCCGGGTTAGGAGGCAGTGGGCCGCTGGGTAAGAGCCACAGGTTGTCCACGCTCGTCTCGAGCAGCGGTGGGTCGTCCAGCGCAGCTTTCTCGACAATCATGGTGGTCAGCCCCTGGGCGTTTGTGGCACCAAATACCTCGTGCATACTGGGACGGTGCAGGTCGGCGTCCACCAGAATTGTCCGTCGCTCTCCCTGGGCGATCGTGACTGCCAGGTTGGCGAGGACGATGGATTTGCCTTCACCCGGTGCAGCCGACGTGACGACCAGTGTCTCGATGGGGTTGTCGAGCGCCGCAAAAGTCAGATTGGTGCGCAGGGTGCGGTAGGCCTCGGCGGCCGGGCAGCGGGGATCGGTCAGCGTGATCAGATCAGGTTGTTCAGCCATAACTTGCCCTTTGCTTGTTTAATCGGTGAAACGTCAGTCGCCGGAGGGGATTGTACCCATCACGGTCAGATTGAGTTGGCGCTCCAGGTCCTGTGGCGTGCGGATGACGCCAGCCTCGAGCCATTCCTGGAAGAATATGATGACGCCAGCGATCACCAGTCCGAAGATGCCTCCTGCAATGGTGACGACCTTGGTTTTGGGCCACGACTGGGCGTAATGGGGTTGGTCGCGCAGGTAGGCGTAGACGCGGTCCTCCTTGTTCTGCCGCTGGTTCTGATTATCGCGCCATTGGACGAGTAGTTGGGCCCACGTGCGGGCGATGTCGTTGGCTTGATCCCCGTCATAGGCCTCAATCTCCAGCTTGATCACCATACGGTCGTCCTCAGCGGCGAAGTAGGCATTGCTGCGCAGTTGCTCGGGCGTCATCGGCAACTGCAACTCGTCGATCACGTCCTGGGCCCAGGAGTAGGAGTCGGCCACAGTCATATACGTGCGGAGGAGCATTTTGGCCGACTGTGCCAGGCCCCAGTCCGGCCGGGCCGGCTCGATGACGATTTCGGCCGTGGATGTGTATTCAGGATGTTGGAGCTCACTGAAGACGAGCGCGCTGCCCGCAGTGAGCACGACCGCAACCGCGATGATCCACCAGCGTTTGCGCAGGATACGGATGTAATCTTCAAATTCCATTACTTGTCATCTCCTTGGGGAAGCGGGCGGTATTGTACCATCCCGGAAGACAAATGACAAATGAGCATTGCCCGGTCATCATCCGCGTGGTATCTCCGCCAGCACGACCCACCCCAGTTCCTCCAATTCCGCAGCCTCACGGACGGTGGGATCCATATAGTGCCACAGAAGCGCCAGTGCAATGCCTGCGACCAGCGCCAGTCCAATCTTGATCACGGGACCCATCAACTGGGCTCGCAGCCCCGGAGGAAGCGGCGCTGGCACCGGCGCGTCCAGTGGACGGACGGCGGGCTCGATGCCCGCCAACTGGGGGTAGTAGGCTGTGCCGTTTGTGGTGAGTTCAGCCGTGACGGCCTGGGCCACGGCGACGATTTGTTCGGCGTCAGGCCAGTTCAGATAGACGACGAGAATGGACTGCGCGTTGTCGGTGACGATGGCCTGCTGGACCGCGCCGGGCTGGATCTCAAGCCCGGCCTCGCCCAGCCGCGCGGCGACCGCGTGGGCGAAGGCACCGGTCTCGGCTACGTCGGCCAGGCCGTTGGCGATGTACTCGGAGGTGAGCCAGGGGTAGTAGCGGTCGTAGTCCTCGCTGAGGCCGGCCGGTCTTGTCCCGGCCGCGAAGCGCATGACGACTTGATAGACCGGGCCGGGTGGCACGTAGGTCGCAGCGAGGTAGAGGATGACGACCATCACCGGCGCGACGACGAGCCACCAGCGGCGCACGATTATTCTCCAGTAGGTCCGTAGTTCCATGCTCACTCCCTGTTTATCAGGCTCTCTCCTGCACAAACTGCATCAGGCTCTGGCCGAACCGGCGCACGTCGAAGCGGGCGGCGTTCTGGACGCAGGCCTGGGGGTCAAATTCGTCCGGATCGAAGGCGCGGACGGCCGCCGCCAAGGCTGCCGACGTGGGTTGGTCGAAGAAGGCGCCGGTTTCTCCTTCGACGACGGTGTCGAGCGCGCCGCCTGCCCTGCGCGCGATCACCGGCCGGCCGGCCGCCTGGGCCTGGACCGGTGCGATGCCGAAGTCCTCCACGCCGGGCAGGACGTACGCCCGGCACCGGGCGAACAGATGGGGCAGGTCTTCGTCGGGCACGCGGCCCAGGAAGGTGACGTTGGGATGGGCCAGGGCCTCCAGCCGGGGCCGGTCCCGCCCATCGCCCGCGATGACCAGCGGCAGGCCCAGTTGGTTGAAGGCGGCTACGGCCAGGTCTATGCGGCGGTAGGGGATGAGGCGGGAGACGATGAGGTAGTAGTCATCGTGGGTGGGAGCCGGCTGGAACCGGGCCGTATCCACCGGTGGATGGATGACGACCGAGTCGCAGCCGTAGTGGCGGCGGACGCGGCCCTGGATCTCGCGAGAAATGGCGACGAAGTGGTCGACCCGCTGCGCGGCCTGGAAGTCCCAGCGGCGCAGCAGGCCAATGATGGGCCGCAGCGCCGCCTTCAGTGCCGGTGGCAGTGCCTCGCGGGCGGCATACCCCTCGAAGTCCCAGACGTACCGCGTGGGAGCCAGGCAGTAGCAGATGTGCACGGCTCCATTTGCCTGCACTCCGTGGCAGAAGCCAGATTTGTTGCTCAGCACGACGTCAAACCCGGATAGGTTGAGGCGGGCGAAGGCCGGTGGATAGAGTGGCAGGTACGGTTGATGGTGGCGGTAGATACCGGGCATGCGGTCCAGCCACGTCGTGCGGATGTCCCAGTCGCGGTAGGCCGAGGGCATTCCATCCCGCCAATACATCGACGTGTATACAGGGGCAGCAGGAAACATCCCCACCAATGTCTCCAGGACGTCCTCCGCACCGCCCATCTGATTCAGCCAGTCGTGTACTAACGCGAGTTTCAAGCAGAGTCCTTCCGGGTAGATTCTACTGCGGCCCGCCAAGCTCTCGCAACGGGCGCCAGCTCATGCGGTGGATGGGCGAGGGTCCCAGCCGGGCCAGCGCTTCCCGGTGCTGGCGTGTGCCGTAGCCCTTGTGGCGGGCGAAGCCGTAGCCGGGGAAGTCCCGGTCCAGCTTGACCATCAGCCGGTCGCGGGTCACCTTGGCGACGATGCTGGCGGCGGCGACGCTCAGGCAGTGAGCGTCCGCCTTGGGCAGTGCCCGCTGGGGCAGATCCAGGAGGCCTGGCAACCGTATGTAGTCCAGCAGCAGCGCGTCCACCTGGCTCTCCAGACTTGTCACGGCCCGGATCATCGCCTGCTGCGTGGCTGGCACGATCCCATGTTCGTCCACTTCCGCGGGGGCCGCCCATCCGACGCCCACCGCATCTGCGACGTCCAGGACGATGGGCAGAAGCGATTCCCGCTGTGCTGGGCTCAGTTGCTTGGAGTCGCGCACGCCGTCCAGCAGTTGAGGTAGATCGGTGTGGCTCAGCGGGAGCACGACCGCCCCGGCACAGACTGGCCCCGCCCACGCACCGCGCCCGGCCTCATCGAGCCCTGCAATGCAGGTGAGCCCTGCCCCATACAGGGCGAGTTCCTCGTCCAGGCTGGGCCGTTTATTGCTTTCGCGTCTCTTGTTTCGGCCTTCTTCTCGCGTCATTGGAAAGGGAGGTTTACATCGGATGCCCGGAACCTGGGATTACCTGTCGTACAGGCCTGCCTGTCCGTTGCGCCTGATACGAAGCACCTCGATCGCCATATTGATGGAGTCTCGAATCGGGCTGACCCGGCTGCCCTCGCCGTAGTACCAGTGGATGGGCACTTCGACGATGCGATAGCCCCGCAGCCGGGCGATGTGAAGGATCTCCACATCGAAAGCCCAGCCATCGATCTTCTGGATGCTGAATACGTCTCGGGCTGCCTCTCGATTGAGACACTTGAAGCCGCACTGCGTGTCCTGGATGCCTGGCACGGCCAGGGTGCGCACCAGCAGGTTGAAGACGCGGCCCATCAGGTGGCGGTACCCGGGTTCGTTGTAACGCACCGCGCCGGGGACCTCGCGGGATGCAATGGCGACATCGTAGTCGGAGAGGGCCGGCGGGATGAACTTGCTCACCTCTTCAATGGGCATGGCCAGGTCTGCGTCGCAGATGAATAGGTATTCTCCCTGGCCTTCCAACATACCTTTGCGTACGGCGGCTCCCTTGCCCTGGATAGGCTGGTGGAGCAACGAGATCACGGGGTGCTCAACCGCTATCTCGCGCACGATGTCTGGGGTGTGGTCGGTGCTGGCGTTGTCGACCACCAGCACCTCTACTGGATACGGTTGCGCTTCGGCGAATGCCACAATTTTGGGCAGCGTCGCCGGCAGGCGAGATTCCTCGTTGTATGCAGGAACGATGATCGTCAGTAGCGGGCTGTTCTGGTCTATGGTACCACCTCAGTTCGCAAATTGGCATTGGGGTCCGTTGATTGTCCGGCCTGCCAGACGGGGTGCAGAGGCGCCGTCGCTGGCGCGGGCAATCCACGCCTACTACCTGTATGATACTCGCTTCACAGGCTTTCGTCAACTCCGATCAGGATGCTTTCGAGGTACGATCGATTGACGGTTCGGCTACGCTGTACTGCCGTTCTTTTGTGGAGCATCTTGGGGATGCCCAGTAGTCCGGCAAGCATGCCTCGCAGCCGTGCCCGCGCTGCCGTCCCCCGCCAGGCCTGCACTGCCTCCCGGCCCAACTGCAGTTGTGCCCGGATAATGTCCCTCCAGTAGGCGCGCCATAGGTCGTTGGGATAATCCTTGATCAGGATATAGATGAAGTTGCGTCCGTCGTAGAAGCTGGCGGTCGCGCCTCCGCCGGTGGCGCTCAGCTTGTGGTAGACGACCGCGCGGGGGGCGTAGATGCATTCCCAACCCGCCAACTGTGCCCGCCAGGCCAGGTCTACGTCCTCACAGGAGAAAAAGAAGTCCTCGTCCAGCAGGCCAATCTGGTCCAGCATAGCCTTCCGATAGGCAGCGCTGCCACCGCAGGCGCTGAAGACGGCCTCTTCCCGGTCGTACTGGCCGCGATCCTTTTGCCAGACGCCCCGATTGCCCGGGATGCCGTCCACGCGGTAGAAATCGCCTGCCGTGTGAAAGGTGTCGCGCTGGTCGAACAGGAGCATTTTGGAGGCAACGCTCCCTGCCTCCGGGTGGCGTCCAAAGGCGGCGACTACCTCCGAAAGCCAATGGGCGTCAGCCTCCGTGTCGTTGTTCAGGAGCACGCAGAACGTCCCTTGTGCTGCCCGCATGCCGGCGTTGCACGCGCCCGCAAAGCCGCGGTTCTGTCCCAGGGCCAGTACCCGGACCTCGGGATACTCGTGGGACAGCAATGCCAGCGATCTGTCGGTGGAGCCGTTGTCAACGACGATGACCTCAAGTTGGCGGAAGGTCTGGCGGCGCAGGCTATCGAGGCAGCATGGAAGGTGGGTTGCCCCGTTCCAATTCGGGATGATGACGGAGGCTGTGTGAGGGCTTTCGTTGCGAAAGTCCCTTGTTGTTTTGCGAGATGTCATGCCGACTATTATACTAGACCTTGGGTAAGAGTGACAAGCTGGCCGTTTGTGCTGTTGGGTGTTGATTTCTAATCTATATTTAATATAAATATAGTCAATATCTGATATGAAAATATTGAATTGAATGGTGAGATATGGTATAATCTGCGCCGGAGTGCCCAAATAAAATGGGCACTTGGTTGGCGAATTCGCCGTAGAAATCTATATACACCTAGGAGGTATAATGGCCAAGATAACGACGCAGCACAAGGGTGACATGCTCTTCGAGACCGATCTCGGGAGCCACAAGGTAGTCATAGACGTACCGTCCGGCATGGGCGGGAAGAACCGCGGCCCGACGCCGCCAGAGTTCTTCATCACGTCGCTAGGATCCTGTGTCGCCGCATTGGTGGCTAACTACTGCAACCAGGCCGGCCTGAACGCTGAGGGCCTTTCGGTGGACGTCTCCTTCGACAAAGTGGAGGACCCCACGCGACTGGTCAACGTCAATGTGGAGGTCAATCTCCCCAACGCCGACGTCGACGGTCGGGAGAAGGCCATCCTGCGTGTGGCCGAGCGTTGCCCGGTTCACGAGACCATATGTAAGCTGGATAAGGTGAATATTGCCCTGAATAGCCGTTCAGGGTAACGGATCTTGGCTGCCGGCAAACGCAGCATCTGATGGTTGAGAATTGCCGGCGCCGATCTAGCTCAAAGAGCAGGCCCCTTCTGGTGCTCCGTAGGGTTCCAGAAGGGATTTTTTTGTCAAATCGGGTCATTCGAATTTCAGAAATTCTTCCAGAGCAGCCTCCCACGGACGTGGTTCAATGCCCACCGCGCGAGCAGCGGTGTTCGCCAACGGAGCAAACTTTGGGGGAGTGGACGGTCGCTGCCATTCCTCCAGCTTGATCGGTTCGATTGGTACATGTTCTCGGTTGGTGAGGCGCAGGATCTCACGCGCGAACTCGTAGCGAGAGCAGTATCCGGCGTTGGTCATATGGTAGACGCCGTAGGCGCCGGTGTGGATGAGGGCGGCAAGTCCATCCGCCAGGTCTGGCGCATAGGTTGGGTTGCTCACCTCGTCGTGCACCACCCGTAGCCCTCTCTCTTCTGCTGAGTCCGCCGAAGTCTCATCGGCCAGTTGAACGATCCGGTGGGGGAAGTTACGCCCACCGGGCGCGTAGAGCCAGGCGGTGCGGACAATGTAGAAGCGGTTCAGCAGGTGGCGCACGAACCACTCACCAGCCGCCTTCGATCGTCCGTAGGGGTTGATGGGGTGGGGGGCATCCCATTCCCGGTAGGGCTCCGTCGTGGAGCCGTCGAAAACCTCGTTCGTGCTGATATGCACCATCGTCGCGCCGGCGGCCGCGCACGCCAACGCGACATTCTGCGTGCCCATCCCGTTGACCTGGTAGGCCCGTTCTGGATCGCGGGCACAGCCGTTCACGTCGGTCCAGGCCGCGGCGTGGATCACGACGTCAGGGGCGAAATCGGCGATGGCCTCGCCGATGGCCTCCCGGTCGGTGATGTCCAGCTCTGGCAGGTCACAGCCTGCCAGCGTATGTGTGTCGAGACGTGTGCCGAGGGTGCGTCCCAGTTGTCCTTTACATCCTGTGATGAAGATACGCATAATGAAACGATTTCCTTGTAATCTTCTGTTGCCATCTGTCGGCGGTGGTCCGAGGGCAAGACCCATACGCCGCCCGTCCACCAGGCACGGGCGCAGTAGGCGTATCGCTCGATTTCACCAGCGCGGATCACGCGCTCACGTGCTTCCGGCGCTGTCCATTCGCTCCTCGAACTCGCCCAGTGCGCGGATCAACCGGTCCTGGCGCAGGCTGTTGGTCAGATCCCCACGGGTGCGCTCCAGCACGCCCCGCAGTTGGTCCACGCGACGGCGCAGCCCGCCCGTGATGGCGTCCGGGAAGTCAAAGGTGACCAGGATGTCGTAGACTTCATCCATCGCCTCCAGCAGCCGTTCCGCCTCGACGGTGTTGCCGCGCCGCAACTCGTCCAGGCAGCGCCTGCGCATCTCGCTGGCCGCCTCGCAGAGACCGTTCAAGTAGGCCGGATTGAACACGCCCAAGGATTCCGGCTCTGGCACGGGTGCGCCGCTGGCAAGGGCCAGCGTGGCGTGTGCTTCGACCAGTTCCTTCATCGCATCCTGCGTGTACCCGGCGTATAAAAGGTCGGGGTAGGGCTCGACTGTGTCGCGGATGCTATAGGCAACCGCTTCGGCCTGGGTCAGCAGCTCGCGGGCTGTGTTCCACTCGTCGCGGTGGCTCGCCCGGATAGCGGTCGCGCACAGGCGGATCAGCTCCCGTGAGCGCCGCAGGGCCTCGTCGCGGGCGCTGTTGCGCGCCTCGAATTCAGCCTGGATGCGTTGGACGACTGCGTCTAGGTGGTTCATAGTGTGCTCCTGTGGGCGATTCACGATTCTGGGGGGTGGTGTGGTTTGACGGCGCCGAAGAACTGTTGGGCCAGCGCGTCACCATCGGCGGGTAGTTTGATCTCGCCAAACTGGGCCTCGTACTTCTCCAGGTTCTCGGTCAGTGCCCGCAGCAGGAGCTTGGCGTGCATAGGTGTGTTGATGATGCGCGCGTGGACCTTGGCCTTGGGCGTGTTGGGCAGCACGCGGGCGAAATCGATGATGATCTCGGAAGCGGTGTGGGTGATCAGTGCGAAGTTGGCGTAGATGGCATCCAGGTCGGGTGGAACCTCAATGTTCACCTTCATCTGGCGACCGCGTGGGGTTTTCATCAAGAGTGCCTCCTTTTCCCAGCGTTGGCCCTGGTTAGCAACGAGTCCTCCGAAAAGCGTTTCTACAGCGAACTCACTCCATCCTACCCCAAAACGGTTGGACTGTCAATGTTAGGATGGAAAGAGGCCGGATAAACAGAGGCCGCCGCTACAGAAGCGGCGGCAGAGGCTACGCCAGCGGCGTGGCCTGGCTTGTGAGCTATGGCGGCTGTGCCTCAGCTCAGCCTAGAATGGGATCTCCTCCCCTTCGTCGGGTGGCTCTTCGGGCCCGCCGGGCATTCCTGGTGGTGGTGCTTCACCGCGCCCGCCCAGGAATTGGACCGTTATCGCCGTCACCTCATACGAGGCGCGTGCCACGCCGTCGTTCCCTGTCCAGATACGCGGGCCTCCGGTGGCGTTATCCGGATTGAGTCGACCTTCCACCAGAACCTGCCGCCCCTTCTGGAGATACTGGTTGCATACCTCCGCCATGCGCCGCCAGGCAGTGACACGAAACCAGACTGTTTCCTCTCCCTGACTACCGTCTGGGCGGTTCCACCTTCGGTTCGTGGCAACTGAGAAGTGGGTGACCGGTGTGCCGTCGGAAGTGTAGCGCATCTCGGGGTCCCGGCCCAGGTTGCCGACGATGATGACTTTGTGGTACATAATGACCTCCTTTGTTAGTGGCTAGCGATGTTAGTGGCTACCGATGGAGAACACGTCAATATTACACCGAAACTCCGACAAAGTCAAAAAACGAACCCCTGTCGCTGGACAGGGGTTCGGGGCCGTGCACGCAGGTGGGATTAGACCCAGCCCCTCAGCTTACAAGCTTCTGCGACGCGACTCACGGCGACGATGTAGGCGCCCATGCGGTTGTTGACTCCGTGCTTCTGTGCTGTTTCGTGCACGGCGTGGAAAGCGGATGTCATCTTCTTGTCCAGCCGTTCGTGGACAGTCTCTTCGTCCCAGTAGTAGCCGTAGGCGTTTTGTACCTGCTCGAAGTAGGAGACGGTGACCCCGCCGGCGTTGCACAGGAAGTCCGGGATCACGTATACGCCGCACTCCTGGAGGGACTCATCGGCCTCTGGAGTGGTCGGTCCGTTTGCCGCTTCGGCCAGAACCTTGACCTGGGGGCAGATCTGCTGGACTGTCTTTCCGGTGATCACGCCTTCGATGGCTGCTGGAATGAGGACGTCCACTTCCTGGGAAAGCCACGCGTTTCCGTCCTTTACCTGGTACCCAGCGTCGATTGCCGCCTCTTTATCTATGGTTCCGTAGGGGTCTGAGATGGTCTTGAGGAAGTGTGGGTCTATACCTCCCTCTTTCACGTAGGTGTAAGAGGTACGGTCGTTGTGATCCCAGCAGGAAACGCAGAGGACAGTGCCACCCAGCATCTCCACGTAGTTGACTGCGGCAGACTGGGCCACGTTGCCGAAGCCCTGGATCGAGGCGGTCGTCGTCTTGGAGTCAATGTCCAGGACCTTTAGCGCCTCTCGGATGTTCACGACGACGCCGATCCCCGTGGCAGGGCCTCTGCCCGCGGAGCCGCCCAGCGGGAGTGGCTTTCCGGTGATTACGCCGGGAGCGTGATGTCCGAAAAGCATCTCGTATTCGTCCAACATCCAGGACATGACCTGCGGGTTGGTGGCGACGTCCGGTGCGGGCACATCCATATCTGGGCCTAGCACGCGGCCAATTTGGCGGATGTACGCGCGACTCAGGCGCTCTTTTTCCCAATCGGACATCTCGTTGGGATTGCAGACGATGCCGCCCTTTCCACCGCCGAGCGGGATATCGGCAACCGCGGTCTTCCAGGTCATCCATGCGGCCAGTGCACGGACTGTGTCAATGGTCTCGCTGGGATGATAGCGAATGCCCCCTTTCATCGGCCCACGGGCACCGTTGTACTGGACGCGGAAGCCTTGGAAAACCTTGACGTTGCCATCGTCCATACGTACCGGGAGCCTCACGTGCACCTCGCGCATCGGCCATCGCAGCAGCTCGTGTGTCGCTGGGTCCAAGCCCATGATCTCCGCTGCCTGGTCCAACTGTTTTTGTGCGATGGCAAAGGGGTTGAGTTCTTCCGACATATTTGTGCCTCCGTTCAAGTGATATGAGGAATGCTAATCCCAGGGGAATTCCCCCGGTTGCTGCCAATAGTGATTCTTGACGTAATGCATCAGGCCTTCACCGTGGGCCTGAATGAACGGATCAGGGCGCGGAGTATTTGGCTTTGTGTTGGAAACCTGACCTGCTATGCAGCTTCCGCGCTTGCCCTCCATTGAGCAGTATACACGCATTGGTCAGGGCGTGGTAGTGACACAAACCACGTTTTTACTGTGACAATCTGCGGGGCTGGCCGCGATCTCGTCGGCCAGCCCCTTTCCTCAGTCGCGTCAATCCTCCAGCCTCAGCCTCGGCGATCCTCCAGTTGGGCGGTGAGCAGCTCTCGCACCGCCTGGGGGTTTGCTTTGCCGCGGGTCGCTTTCATCACCTGGCCGATCATCCACCCCAGGAGCTGTACCTTGCCATCCAGGTATCGGTTTACTTGCTCGGGGTTGTCCGCCAATACCTGCGCGACGATCTGTTCCAGCGCCGCTGCGTCGGAGACCTGGGCCAGCCCGCGCTCGTCGACGATCTGGCGGGCGCCGTGCCCGCTGGCCAACATCTCATCCAGTACTTTCTTGCCTGTGTTCGTGTTGATTGTGCCATCCTCGACCAGCCCGATCAGTTCGGCCAATGCCTGGGGGGAGACCGCGATCTGCCTGATTCCCTGGCCGGTTTCCTTCATCAGCCGAAACAACTCGCCGGTGACCCAGTTTGCCACCGTCTTGGGATCGGCGGCGCTGGACGCGGCGGCGACGGTGGTCTCGTAGTATTCGGCCACGGCTCTGTCGGCGACCAGCACATCGGTGTCGTATTCGCTCAGTCCATATTCGGCGACGAAGCGGCTGCGCTTGGCGTCCGGCAGTTCCGGCAGTTGCGCCCGCAGTTCCTCCACCCACTCGCGGCTGATCTCGAGGATTGGGAGGTCGGGTTCGGGGAAGTACCGGTAGTCGTCGGCGTACTCCTTGCCCCGCTGTGGCACCGTGACTCCGCGTTCCTCGTCCCAGCCCATCGTCTGCTGGGTGACGGTGCCGCCAGACCCCAGCGTGCTGATCTGATTCTCGATCTCGTAGGCCACCGAGCGGGTCAGCGCACGGAATGAGTTGAGGTTCTTGATCTCGTGACGCGGGTTCATGGCGTCGGATCCCACAGGTCGCACGCTGATGTTGGCCTCGAAGCGCATCACGCCTTTTTCCATGTCCCCTGAGTTGACTCCCAGGTACACGAGGATCGTGTGCAGCTTGGTCGCGTACGCCCGTACCTCCTCGACCGAGCGCATGTCCGGCTCGCTGACGATCTCCAGCAGCGGCACCCCGGCACGGTTAAGGTCCACCAGGCTTACGTCGCCCCGGTGATATAGTTTGCCAGCGTCCTCTTCCATGTGGGCGCGGTTGATGCCGATGCGCTTGGCCCCTGCGTCCGTCTCAATGTCCAGGTAGCCGTTCATCGTCAGCGGTGCAAATACGGGTGTGTACTGTGAGATTTGGTATCCCTTCGGCAGATCGGGGTAGAAATATGACTTGCGGGCAAAGCGGGTGAAGGGTGGAACCTCGCAGTGCAGCGCCAGCCCTGTCATGATGGCGACCTCAATCGCGCGCCGGTTGATGACCGGCAGTACTCCGGGCATCCCGGTGCAGACGGGGCAGACGTAGGTGTTGGGCTCAAGATCGCCGGTGTCTTCCACGACCGGGCAGGAGCAGAACATCTTCGAGGCGGTGTGAATCTGGGCGTGGACTTCCAGGCCGATGACGGGTTCGTAACGGATCAAGGTTTTCCTCCGCGCACGTGAATAGGTGGCTTCCTGTATTCCCATTATACCGCATTTCGCCGCCTGTGCCACAGAACGGAGGCGGGAGCGTCACGCATTGTGGATAAACCGCTCACAACTCTCCCCGTCTACTGACTTCCTTCCCCTCCCTCAGGTAGATCCGCACGACCCGCGGCAACAGGCTGGTGGTTACCTCATAGTTGATCGTCTCTGCCCAACGAGCGACCTCCTCGGCAGGGATGTGTTCCTTTCCTTGCCGTCCAACCAGGACGACCTCGTCGTGTAGCAGCACGCTGGGGATATGACTGACGTCGACGACGAACTGGTCCATGCATACGCGCCCGACAATAGGTGCCCGCTGCTCGCGGATCAGCACTGCGCCCCGGTTAGAGAGAATGCGATGGTAGCCATCGCCATAGCCGGTGGGGACGAGAGCCACGCGGGTGGGTTCGTGGGTGGTATACGTGCGCCCGTAGCTGATGCTGGCCCCGGCGGGCAGCGTACGCACGCGGGTAACTCGGCTCTTGAGCGTCAAGGCCGGGCGCAGTGGTATGGCTGGCTCCACCTCGTCCGAAGGGCGCAATCCGTACAGGGCGATGCCGCAGCGCACCACGTCCAGCGCCATCTCCGGCAGGTCGAGCGTGGTGGCGCTGTTGGCTACGTGTTTGAGGGGAAAGACGAAGCCCGCTTCCTCCAATCGTTTGACCACGTCTATGTAGGTATTAAACTGGCGGTGGGTGAAGGTCTTGTCGGCCAGGTCAGCCACACAGTGGTGGCTGTACAGGCCCTCTAGCACCAGCCTGGGTAGCCCGCTCAGGAAGCGCACGAAATCTAGGACTTCGTCGGGCAGAAGGCCGTAGCGGCTCATGCCAGTGTCCACCTTGACGTGGATGGGCAACGCCTTGCCCTGGGCCATTGCTGCCTCCGACAAGGCCTCGGCCTGGGGTTTGCTGTTGACCGTGGGGGTCAGGTCCCGGCGCACGACGCGCTCTGACTCGGCGGGCATGGTGTAGCCCATGATGAGGATAGGGGCAGTGATGCCTGCCTGGCGCAGTTGTACGCCTTCCAGCGTGCGGTGCACTGCCAGGCGAGTAGCGCCACCCTCCATCGCCGCCCGCGCCACGGGCACTGCCCCGTGGCCGTAGCCGTTGGCCTTGACCGTGACCATCAGTTCCGCTTTCCCTCCGGCATGGGTCTTCAAGCCGGCTGCGTTGAATGCAATGGCGTCCAGATCAATCTCCGCCCAGGTTAGAACGTCGTCTGGTTCCACGTTTGCCCTCCTCACGTTTGCCCTCCTCACATTCGCCCTCCTCCAGGGCGCAGACTTGTTGACGCATCCGATTGTGAGCTACTGCTCACCACTCGCGCGAAAGCCCCCAATACGAGGGGGCTTTCTGCTGCATCCTGCATCCTGTATCCTGCCTCTTGGTTCTTCAGGATCATCCGCCCAGATAAGCTTTCTTCACCTCCGGATTAGTGGCCAGTTCTGCCGACGTCCCTTCCAGTACGATGTCCCCGGTTTCCAGCACGTACCCGCGATTGGCCAGTTTGAGCGCCATGTTTGCGTTCTGCTCGACCAGCAGGATCGTCGTCCCCTGGGCGTTGATCTCCTTCAGTGTATCGAAAATATCCCGCACCAGGACGGGGGCCAGGCCCATCGAGGGCTCGTCGAGGAGCATCAGCCGCCCATGTGTCATCAGGGCCCGCCCCATGGCCAACATCTGCTGCTCGCCTCCGCTCAATGTCTCACCCCGTTGGTGCTTTCGTTCCTCCAGCCGGGGGAAGATGTCAAAAACGCGCCTGAGGTCCTTCTGCACCTGGGCCTTATCCTTGCGGGAGTAGGTCGCCAACTTGAGGTTCTCCAGCACCGACAGGTTACCGAAAATGCGTCGCCCCTCGGGCACCTGGGAGATGCCGAACTGGCTCACTACCTGGTCGGGCCTGTACTGGAGCAGGTCTTCATCCTCGTACATAATGCTACCGCCCGTGACCTTGCCACCCAGCTCGGCCACGTGCGGGATCTGGCGCGAGATCGTCATCAGGATGGTGGATTTGCCGGCGCCATTGGCCCCGATCAGCGTCACGATTTCTCCTTCGTCGACGCTGAAAGAGATGCCGTGCAGGGCCTGAATGTTGCCGTAGCTCACTTGCAGGTCCTTCACTTCGAGCAACATCAGAATGCCTCCTCGCCCAGATAGGCCTCGATCACCTGGGGATTGTTCTGGATTTCCACCGGGGTGCCCTCGGCGATGGTCTTCCCGAAGTCAATGACTTTGATCCGCTCGCAGATGTTCATAATGACCCGCATCTGGTGCTCGATGATCCAGATGGTCAGCCCGAAGTCCCTGCGGATCTGCTGGATGAGTTCCATAAGCTCCTCAATCTCGCCGGGGTTCATCCCGGCTGCCGGCTCGTCGAGCAGGAGCACCTGCGGTTCGGTGGCCAGCGCCCGGGCGATCTCAATTCGCCGTTGCGCGCCGTACGGCAGGTTCTTGGCCAGTTCTTGTACCTGATCCGCCAGATCGAACACCGCCAGCAGCTCTATGGCTTGCTGTTTGATGTGTTTCTCCTCTTCACGGTACCGCGGGCCGTGCAGGATCGAATCCGCCAGGCTGTACCGGATGCGCGAGGCGTGCGCGATGCAGATGTTGTCCAACACCGTCAACTCGTTCCACAAGCGGATCGTCTGGAAGGTGCGCGCAATGCCCATCGCTGTGATTTGATGGGGTTGCAGGCCGACCAGGTCGTCGCTGTTGAGTTGCACCGTTCCCTCGGTGGGTCTGTACGCCCCTGTGACTAGGTTGAAGATCGTCGTCTTGCCCGCTCCATTGGGGCCGATCAGGCCAACGAGTTCACCTTCCTCGAGCTCGAGGTTGAAATCGTAGACGGCCCGCAGCCCGCCAAACCAGTGGGTCAGGTCCCTAATCTGTAGCAAGGGCATAGCTCTCCTCCTCCGAACCGAAGACCGCCCGCAGCCTGGGGATGACGTCGGTCAGTTCTTTGTTTCCCAGGATGCCGGTGGGTCGCACAAGCATCATCACCACGAGCAACAGGGGGATGACCACCCACTTGAACACCCCCAGCGGCCGCAGAACCTCCAGCAACAGCGTGAATCCGATGGCGCTGATGATGGAGCCGCTGATCGAGCCCATCCCGCCCAGGTAGACCATGACCATCACCTCGGTGGACTTGAGGATGGTGAAGGTCCCTGGATTGACGTAACCGCCGGGCCAGTGGGCAAACAACCCTCCGGCCAATCCCGCCAGTCCGCACGACAGCATAAAGGCGGTGACCTTGACCCGGCGAGTGTTGACGCTCATCAGTTCGGCCGCAATCTCGTCCTCGCGGATGGCCTCTACGCCCTTGCCGAAGGTGGAGGACACGAAGTTGCGGATGATGAGGATCGTGACGATCATCCCGATGAACGTCCAGATGAGGAGCCAGGGTACGTCCAAAACGTCGGCCATGTTGTTCATCACCCGCTTCATGCCCACGAAGCCCCGCGGGCCGCCGATGACCTCCATGTTTTCGATAGCGCTCTTGACGATGTAATTTACAGCCAGGGTGATGATGGCCAGGTAGTCGCCCCGTGTTCTGAAAGAGGGGATAGCGACGAGTAGTCCCACTAGAGAGGCAGCGATGGCGCCGATGATCAGCGCCACAGGGAACAGCGGGATGGCCCACGCAGCAGGGAGGATGGGCGGGCCGAAGACCTTGTCTTCGGCGAACAACCAGACGGTAAGGATGCCGGTCACGTAGGCGCCCACGGCCATGAAGCCAGCGTGTCCACAGGAGAACTCCCCCATGTAACCGTTGATCAAGTTCAGACTGACCGTCAGGATGATGTTTATGCCCATGAACAGCAGGACCAGTTGCCAGTATTCGTTGAGAATACGCAACCAGGATCCGCCTATGGCTACCACGAAGAGCAAAAGAACAATCAGAGGTAGGTAGAGTTTTCTCATAGTCTTGATTCCCCTGTTCGTCACTGGACGTCAGTGATATCTCGTCATACCGTCGCTAGACCTTCTGTCTTCTGGCCACACCGAAGATGCCGGTTGGCCTGATCGTCAGGATCACCAGCAGAACGGTGAAGGCCACCAGGTCCCGATAGGTGGAGGACAGCCACTCGAAGCCGGGGATCTGGCCCAGGGCCACGACGAAGATCTCGATGAACCCCAGGAGGAAGCCGCCGACCATAGCCCCTCGGATCTCCCCAATCCCGCCCACCACCGCGGCGATGAACGCCTTCCAACCGATCAGAACGCCCATGTCGAAGCTGAGGATGTGATAGGCGGAGCCGTACATGATCCCGGCCAGCGCTGCCAATGACGATCCGATGACGAACGTGGCGGCGATAATGACGTTGATGGGCACACCCATCAGGGGCACAGCCACCTTGTCGTAGGAGATGGCCCGCATGGCCATACCGATCTTGGTGCGGCGCACGATCAATTCGAGGGTGATCATCACCAGTATGGCCAGTCCGATGACGATGAGCTTGACGTTGGTGAAGCTCACGCCCCCCACCGTGTAGATCTGGGTCCTGATCAACTCCGGGAATCCTCGGTCAGCGGCGCCCAACGTAGACAGGTTTAGATATTCTAGGAGGATGCCGATCATCAAAGCGGTGATCACCAGGTAGAGGCGGCCGGCCCCGCGCTCTCGCAAGGGGCGATAGGCGACTCGCTCAATGCCGACCCCTACCCCTGCTGTCAGAACCATCGAGCCCAGTATGGTCAGTATCAAGATGATCCACGACATCCACGTCGGTAGGGGAGCAGCGCCGTTGGAGACCACGCCCAGCAGGAAGGTGGCGATGAAAAATCCGACGTAGGCACCAACCATGAAAATGTCACCGTGGGCGAAGTTGATGAGCAACAGAACGCCGTAGACCATCGTGTAGCCCAGGGCGATCAGCGCGTAGAAGGAGCCCCACTGCAGGGCGTTGAGCAGATGTTGAAGGAAGATAGCCAGCGTCATACGTGTCTCCTTTCAGTCGGTCACCCTTATCTTGTACCAGAAGGAGAGGGACCTGAGTGCTGAGGCCCCTCTCCTCTCCAGATCCCCCTGGACAGAAGGAGTCGAGGGAGATCCCTCTATGTTTCTCTACGGGCAGGCCTGGTCGTAGAAGGTGAACTTACCATCGGAAATCTTGACGATGACTGCGCACTTGATGGGGTCACCCTCCGGGGTGAAGGTCATCTGGCCTGTGATGCCGTCGAAGTCCTTGATCTTGCCCAGTTCGTCCTTCACGGCCTCGCGATCCTTGGCCAGGTCGCCGCTCAGGCCACCGGTGTTCTGAATGGCCTGCAGCACGAGGCGCATACCGTCCCAGGTGAGGGCGGCCACGTCGCCGGGGACTTCGCCGTATGCCTCGTTGTAGCGATCGATGAACTCCTTCGTGGCCCCCGTCGCGCCCTCGGCGGCGTAGTGGGTGCTGAAGTACAGCCCCTCACAGGCGTCGCCGCACAGTTCCAGCGTCTTGGGGTCACCCCAGGAGTCGGAGCCGACGATGGCGAAGTCCAGTCCCAGCTCCCTGGCCTGCTTCACGATCAAGGGAACCTCGTTGTAGTACTGAGGTGTGAAGAGGAACTCTGCACCCGAGCCCTTGATCTTGGTCAACTGCGCGCTGAAGTCCGTATCGCCGGTGGTGAAGCTCTCGAAGGCGACCACCGAGCCCGCGCCGTGGAGTTCCTCCCAGGCCTTCTGGAAGAACTCGGCCAATCCCTTGGGGTAGTCGGAGGCTACGTCGTACAGCACCGCCGCCTTGGTGAAGCCAAACTCATTCGTCGCGAAGTTGGCCACCACCGGTCCCTGGAAGGGGTCGAGGAAGCAGGCGCGGAAGACCCACGGCCGGTCCAGCGTGGTGTTGGGGTTGGTGGACCAGGGGCTGACCATCGGCGTCTCGTTCTCGTTCGCCACCTCGCCGGTGGGCACGGCCTGCTTGCTGGACTGCGGGCCAACAATCGCAAGTACTTGATCTTGCGTGATCAGCTTGGTCGCCGCCGCCGTGGCCGACTCGGCTTTGGATTCGTTGTCCTCGACGACCAGTTCGATATCGTACTTTTTCCCTCCCACATCCAGGCCGCCGGCACTGTTGATGTCCTCCGTTATCATCTCACCTGCGCGCTTGGACTGGGTGCCGACGTAGGCGATGTCGCCCGTCATGGGGACGTCGAGCCCGATTTTGATCGTCGTTGCTCCTCCCCCGCCACAACTGGCGAGCAAGGGAACCACTGCGATCAGGGCCAAGATCAGAAGTGTAGATTTCTTGAGCATGTTTGTCTCCTCCTGACACTAGATGGAACGCTTTCACAACCGGTAACTGGAAGTCCGCACCACGTTGTTCCTCCCGCCTGGCACCTCCTTTCCTGAATCTTCCGCTTTTTGCCACAGCGCAGCACAACGGGTCCAATGTTATTGCAGTTGTGCTGAACCGATCAACCGGTTGTTTTTCCCCAACTTCCCGTTGGTCTGCACGTATCTTTCCTATATGTGGAGGAAGGTGGGGTGTGTACTGCTGGTGAGAGTTGAGCGGGCTTGTCGTCGGGTGGGTTTCTGTTTGCCGTAAGGAAGAAACCGCATGGGGGCCTCATTGGGAGAGACAGCCATGCGGTCGCAGTCTCAAGTGCTTTCTGGTATGGCTTTCGAAATAGTGTAGTGGAGCCCTGGAGGCGGATGTGGCCGAACGTGCCAAGCTGGCGTCCCAGATGATTGCCGAGAAGTGTGACATAATCATCGACACGACGCAGGCCTTGGAGGATTGTGTACAGATATTCCTCGAAGTGTTCTGTCGGCTTCATTGTACACATATAATGAGAGCAAATCGGCCAAGCAGCTCTGTCTTTGTTTCCCAGGTTCCTGGAGAAGCCTGGACCGGGCGGTGATGGAGCGATAACTACTTCTGTGAGTGGACGGGAGTCAAGTGGAGGATGAATTGAAGGAAGATGTTGTATGGTATGTAGATGAGTGTCTTGAACATCTGAACACAGTGTGGAAAGTGCCTACATACGACAGTGGAAACTGGGGTATATTATATCATCTAGTCGTCCACAATGCAAGTGTGCAGTGGACATCTGGACATCGACGCAAGGACTCCAGCCTGAGCCCTACCCAAGGGCTCAGGTTGGAGGGATGGCCAAGCATTGCGAGCAGAGGGTACCGTCCTACCCGTGTCTTCTCACGAACCGGTGCAGGCGCTCCAGTGCTTCCTCGATCTTTTCGTAGGCGGTGGCATAGGAGCAGCGCACGTAGCCCTCGCCGGCCTCTCCGAAGGCGCTGCCGGGCACGACGGCTACCTGTTCTTCTTCCAGCAGCGTCTCAGCAAACGTGTTCCCGTCCATCCCCGTGACGTCAATGGAGGGGAAGGCGTAGAAGGCGCCCTGGGGCTCGAAGCATTTCAGGCCGACTTCGTTCAACCCATCCACGATGAGACGACGACGGCGGTCGTATTCCGCCACCATCTCCTGCACGTACGGCTCGCCCTCGCGGAGCGCTGCCAGGGCGGCGTATTGGGAGACGGTCGAGGCACACATGATCGTGTACTGGTGTACCTTGCGCATCTCGCCCAGGATCTCGGCCGGGGCGGCCATGTATCCGACGCGCCAGCCGGTCATTGCGTAAGACTTGGAGAAGCCCTGCAAGAGGACTGTGCGCTCGTACATCCCCGGCAGATTGGGGAAGCAGACGTGTTGGACGCCGTAGACCAACCGGTCGTAGATCTCGTCCGAGATGACCAGCAGGTCGTGTTGTTCGGCGACGGTGGCGATCTCGGCGAGCCGCTCCTGGCTCATCACCGCCCCGGTCGGGTTGTTCGGGTAGCCGATCAGCAGGGCCTTCGTGCGCGGCGTGATCGCGGCCGCGATCTCCTCCGCCGTCACCTGGAAATTGTTCTCGATCTTGGCCGGTACGATCACCGGCTTGCCCCCGGCGAAGACGACCTCCGGTGCGTATGAGACGAAGCAGGGATGGGGGATGATGACCTCGTCGCCAGGGTCTAGTGTGGCGGCGAACGCCAGGTAGAGGGCCTCGGACACGCCCACGGTGACCAGGATTTCGCTCTCTGGGTCGTAGGTCAGGTCGTATAGGCGGTCCAGGTTCTCGGCGATGGCCCGGCGCAGTTCGATCAGACCGGAGTTGGAGCTGTAGTGGGTCTCTCCCTGCTGCAGTGCCTCGATGCCTGCCTGCAATATGGGCTCGGGGGTGACGAAATCGGGCTCTCCGATCCCCAGGCTGATTACGTCATCCATCGTGGCTGCAATGTCGAAGAAACGACGAATGCCGGACGGGGGAACGGTGGCAATACGCTCGGAGACGAAGCTGCGAACGCGGTGCATAGGAACCTCCTTGGTATGTGATTGTGATGCGTGAAACGTGATGCGTGATCAGGTGCGGCGGCGGCGGCAGAGCCACCAGGCGCCTGCGCCCAGCCCAAGCGCCAGCAGGCCCAGGCCAGCAGCGGCGGTGACCACCGTCTTGGGTTCCATCCCTGGCATCACGGTGCCGCGCAGCCCGGCTTCGGCACCGTATTCAGCGAACAGGCGGCCCCATCTGGTGTCCTGTGCTGCCTCGACCCGCTTGCGCCCGACGAACGGGTACCAGTATACGTTGTGATAGAAGTTGCTGGCGAAGTAGGACCACGGGACCAGGGGGGTGCGGAGCAGCAGGGGCTCAAATGGGTGCAACCAGCCGTGATAGATCATCTTCTGTCCCCGGCTGGCGAAGGTGTCCTCCTGGACGAAGTGCCAGTTCTGCTGCATCACCCAGTCTGGATCCTCGCCCACGATCTCGATCTGTTTGGGGTCCCCTACGCCCAGTCCCCTGTCGTGTGCGATACGGATGAAGGGGATCGACAGCGGGTCAAAGCCCTGGAGGTGGGCGGACATGGCGTCGATCGCCACCTGGTCGGCAGAGGCCAGGATGACGTCTTTCTCGTGCCAGCGCATGGCCCGCGGGCCGGGGCCGTCGCCGGCAAAGGTGCCGTCCATCACCGCAAACAGCCCCGGATGGATGTCCTGCTGGATCATCAACAGGTCCACGAGGGTCTCATGAATGACGCTGTGGGTCCAGTGTCGCTTGGTGCCCAGGAGCCCGCCGAACGCGTTCTTCATCGCGCCGGTGATCGTCGTGAAGACGTGCGTCTTGACGGTCGGCAACTGGATGATGTTGCGCCCGATGAGGATCTCGGGGATGTGCACTCCTTCAGGGTAGACTTTGTCCAACACCAGGAAGGGCTGCTTGGGCTCGTAGCGCACCCACTTGTATTGCGGCTCGTACAGGTGGACGTTGCGCAGCCCGTACTTGTCGACCACGTACTTGTGCTTGTTGTTTTGCTCTCCCACGTACGCGTCCACGACAACCGTGTTGTTGTGGGCGCCGATCAGATTGTCATAGCCGGCGAGTTGCAGCGCGCGGACCACGCCCTCAAGTTGCCAGGGCTCGGTCGAGCAGGCCGGGTACCAGGTCTGCCACGAGATGTTGATTTTCAGGATCGTCTCTTTGTCCTGGGGCAGGGC
>Ga0180438_10001468_pt1 | contig 41923 bp, 54 predicted proteins | sample SS_ome_12_FD_132455 | JGI IMG/M metagenome (GOLD analysis project Ga0180438, IMG submission 132455) | Hypersaline lake sediment archaeal communities from the Salton Sea, California, USA - SS_3_D_2 metaG | ecosystem: Environmental > Aquatic > Non-marine Saline and Alkaline > Hypersaline >...
CTCCCTGTCCGCCGTGGTTCCCCTGCAGGGGCAAATAGACGCGGTAAGCGCCCTTGCGGGCTCCCTGTCCGCCGTGGTTCCCCTGCAGGGGCAAATAGACGCGGTAAGCGCCCTTGCCGGCTCGCTGCTCAAGTTGATACTGCTTTCGGGCCAAGTCGACGCGCAAAGCGCCTTGGCGGGCTCGCTGCTCATATTGAAGACGCTTGCGGGGCATGTCGACGCCCAAAGTGTCATAACGGGCGCCATGGTGGCCACCGTGCCCCTGCAGGGGCAAATAGACGCGGTAAGCGCCCTTGCGGGCCTTCTATCGTCGCCCGTGCCCCTGCAGGGGCAAATAGACGCGGTAAGCGCCCTTGCGGGCCTTCTCGACGTGACCGTGCCGGCCGATCTCAGCGTGGAGGCCTTCGACGTGGTGAGGCGCGACGGTTTCTTCGACATGCGCAGGCTTGACGGTTTGTTTGAGACGCAACGGCTCGACGATTATTTCGAAGTGAAAAGGGGTAAAAATGACTGAAACATACCACAAGCCGATGAAGCGGCACGACACCGGCGAGCCCGTGCGCCTGCGCGTGATTAGCGAGACCGACGGGCAACCGGTGGCGTTGACCGGGGTAAACGCCTCTTTCCATATGTACAAGGTCAATGACGACGGGAGCATGACCGAGCTCGTAAACGCGCCGGCGTCCATTGAAGACCCGTCAACGGCGGGAATCGTTCGCTACGACTGGCAAGTCGGTGACACGACCGAGATCGGCCTACACTTGGCCGAATTCGAGCTCGTCTTCCCGACGGGAGAAAAGGAGCACTACCCGCGCGAAGGATACATCGAAATCTCGATTGAGCTGGACTTGGATAACGCTTAGAAAAGGGGTGCACAGTGAGTGACAGCGAACCCGACACCGGTGAACGAATACGACGCGTGTATCGCTACGTTGACAAAGAAATAGAGCGAACCGAACGGAACTTAGCGGGGCAAATGGCGAGCGGCTTTGCTCGAGTAGAGCGCGCGCTCGCTCAAGTGACCAATGACGTAGGTAAGACGCGCGAAGAAGTCGCGGTCGTACGAACGAAAGTCGAAGGCGTGGAGTCTAGCCGGCAACAAGAGCCATTGAAAGACATTCTCGCGACACTCCAAAAAGAAAAGAAATCGATGGCGCCGCCGGCGGCGATGAGTACGAAAAGAATGATTCTGTTTACAAGTGGCGGGGTCGTGGGCGGTGGCGGATTGATTGCAGGTATTTTGAAATTTCTGGAGTGGCTTCAAGCCACTCTATGACTTTTGTCAAGCGCGGGCGGTCGTTGGCCTGCTATCCTTTCCGCCGTCCGCGCTTGGCTCCTTTTTTCTTCTTCATCCGACAATACTTTCTTGACCAATAATTTTGCAAAGTTCGATTGCCCAAGCAGTGAACGAGAGTCACGCACTTCAAGCGCTTCGATAGTGGGTCGCAAGCGGCCTTGCCGCCGTCATCGCAGCGGCCGCCGTAATCATCCGCGGACGGGCATAAAGCGGCGTGGCGTCCTGAGTTCACCGCGTCGATGAATTTTTGCGCCGCTCTCAAGTACCTTTGCCAGCTTCGCCGCTTTGCTTGCCAGTTTGAGTGCTTGGGCCACAAGTGCGGCTCGGTCGCTTCCGCGTTCAAGTGCTGAATCCATGGCCGCGATCGATTCGGATTCTTCCAATAGGCGTTAAACTTGCGCGTGAAGGTCTCGAGATCCGTGCCCGACCGTCGGGCGTTTCGGTGGTTCACTTCCCACATGACGACGCACTCTTGCGGGTCGGGTTGAAATGAAATTTCGCTCACGCAGGTTTGCGCGAGAAATACGAATAGAGCAATCATTGTTTCCCTTTCTTCGAGTGATACCAAAGGATCATAGCATTACACGCGACCGATAGCCAGTCACGGGGCTCCGAGACCGTGCCCGCCATCGCTTGCCGAGTATGACGCATGAGCGCAGAATAATAGTGGTCGCGCGTGTCGGTGTCCCACTTCAAGCGCATCCAATCGCCCGATTTTCGAGTGCCTTTGAGCCCTTCGGCCATGGCGACCGCGAGCGCCGCCACGAAATCCAAAGGGATTAGGTGGAAAGGCGTTTTTGCTTTGTCTTTGTCGTGTTTCATTGTCTACCCCGTGCGAACGGCGATGCCGGTGTCGAGCCGCACTTCGACGCCCGGAATGTCGGTATTGTCTTTGAACTCGCTCACGACGCGGCCGATCTCCGCGTGGTCGGGACAAAGATACTCGCGCGGCAAGAGCTTTTCATCATAGATCTCGTAAGTCCATCGGGCGCGCGTTTGGATTCCGTCGGGGACTTCGGGCGCTTCCGAACGCGCGAGCGCGTCCGTATCGCCCTCTTGAACCGCTGCGAGCTTCGCGCGCTCTTGCTCCTGCAGGTATGCAGAAATCGCCGTCTTGAGCTTGGTTTCGCACTCTTTGAGCGCATCCGTAGCCGGCTTGAACCACGCGTCGACCTGCTTCTTTGCGTCGAGCATCGGCTTGGTGACGCTCTTTCTCTGCTTCTCGAGTTCTTTGAAGTCGGTTTTGACCTTGACAAGAATCTCGGAAACGATCTCGAGCATCGCTTGGTTTTGAATTGTGAGCCCGTCAATTTTGGCGTTCGTGGCGTCGTACTCCGTTTTGATGGGCGTGACGAGCTCGGCGATCACCTCTTGGGAAGGCAACGCGGTGTCGTCCGCCTTTTGAATTTTGACCGCGGCGCCAGCGTGCGCCGCGCAAAACTTGCCGTGCTCGTTCGTTTCGACGGGCGCTTTTTTGCAACGCATCGCGTCGCAGGTATCAGGCTTGGGGTGTTTTTTTATCTGCATTTGGTGTTCCTTTCTTGGCTTCGACGGTGCCACAAGCCGTTATGATGCCCTTGTCATCGATGATCCATTGCCTTTCGCAGTGCGTGTAGTGCACGCTCACGGCTTCCGGTGCGTCTTCTTCATAGCTGACTACCTTTTGCGCGATGCGCGCTTTTTTACCGCATAGGTAACAGTACATTAGTTCTTTCCTTTCTGTTTGGTCAGTTCGTCAATCCACTCGTGGACTAGTTGTAGTTTGGTGTCTTTGTCGAAGTGTCGGGCCCACGCGCAAACTGTAGTCGGCTCGTCAATCCATTTGCGCATTAGGTTCACTTTGCCTTGCGCAGCTAGGCCGCTGATGATTTCTTCGACGTCGTCTTCGCTTAGGTATTCCTCGACAAGTTTTTTGATTTCTTCTTCGCTTAGCCACTCTATAGCGAGTTCTTTTTTCTGCGCCGTAGAAAGACCTTCTTCGCTTAGCCACTCTATAGCGAGTTCTTTTTTCTGCGCCGTAGAAAGAAAGTCAGCGAGCTCCACGACGTCGCCCTCGTTTTTGACGATGGTCGCGTCGATTTTCTTTGCCCACAAGTCCGTAAATTCCGTGATTTGGTGCTCTACCAAGTTCGTGTAGAGCCAATCGACAAGGCCTTCGATGTGCCCGAAAAGGTCGATCGGTTGCTCCATTGCTTTTCTGATAAGGCGCTTCGCCGTGCTCGTGTCGAGCTGCATTATTTGAACGGGCCTTTTTTCGTCGTTCATCGTCCGATCCTTTCTATTGCCCACAAGCCGAGCCCTATGGCGTCGTAGACGTTATGCCGATACGTTTTGGCGGTTTTTTGCGCTAAGGGCTCGGCTTGTGGGCAATCTCTTTTTATGCGTTCGTGGTGAATGGGCTTCTCGATCGTGCCCTTCCACTCTCGCGCCGTGGGTGTTAGTATTTTGTGAGTGTAACGCGCTACGCGTCCAGCGATGACCCCAGACACGTAAGCGACGTCTAGTAAGTCATTTGGATCGCCTTTTTGCTGCAGCTTGTTATAGACGCGCATGCGCTCGATCGCTAGAGTGTATCCCCCTATTATGCTCATATATTGAGTAATCAAGTAAGCCATATATTGTGCTTTGTCGTTTAGCTCTTTGGTTTTCGTAGCGCGCAGCACTCCCGCGTCTACTAGCCTTCCACCTATGAACTTCGCAAAGCCGCACATTTTGACGCCCGGGTCTATCGCAATCAATCTTGACATTTGAGATACCTTTCTCTTTGTTTTTCCCATTCGCACTCGCGCTCGTAGGCTTCTTGCACGGCGTGACCCGAGCAACTTACACAAAAGACAACGAAAGCGGGCTCGTTGTCTCTTAGGCTGCAGCCTACGCGCTCACTACTTCCACACTCTTTGCATGTGAAGGACTCCGCGCACGTTGCCACGAAATCGGCCGCGTCGTTGAACCCGTCCGCGCGCAATCGCCTTTCTAGTACGTAAGGTAGAATAGTGGTGTAGACGTCTTCCATGACGAACCAAGGCGGCTCTTTGGGCGCCGCGGGCGTCTTCGTCAATTCAATGGTCACTATGTCAGTTATTTTAGTCATCTTTAGTGAATCCACTTGGGCGGCGCCGCGTCGCTTTTCATTATTATGGTGTAGGTAATTCCCTTTTCGACGTGTTCGCGCTCCAAAAAGCGCAGGATTGTAAAGGAAAACTTGTTTACTTTTAGCGGTACATTAGTTGCGCCGTGCGCGAAGTGGTGGAAAAACTCTAGCTCGCCCGGCGAGTTCTCTTCTAGAGTTATTTCTAGTTGTGTTTCTGTTTCGGCTTTAGAGAGCGCAAGCCAAGTTAGAAAATCGTTTTCTAGCCCTTCCATGGTATCAGTCTCCCTTCAATCGAGGCGCCCCGCAATTCGAGCACCTAGTCAAGGGCTCGGCTCGTGACTCGTGACTGTTGAGCGCATCGCAGTATGAGCAAACCCACTCTTTGCTCTTTTGCTTTTTCGGCGGCGGTACTTTTATCGGGCGTTCTAGTCTGACCACGGTATCAACCGCCCTTCGTTGTCGAAAGTGGGCTCGGCGGCCTTCGACCATCGACGCATTAGAACCGCGTCGACCTTCGTCGGATAGTCCGGAACCACTTTGTTGAACTCATGCGCCATCGTTTCGGCGAATTCGTCCGCGATCGCTTGCCACTTCGTCGGGTCGTCGGGAACTTCCAAAATCAGCTCGTCATGAACGAAGTTGACAGGGCGGCAACCATACAAAGCGCTTTGCGGGTCAATGTAGCAACGCCGTATTACTTCGTTGATCGCCATCTTCGCGCCGTCCGCGGTCAAAGCTTGGAACCATCCGTTACACATTGTTGAGAAGCCGCGGATTTTGCGCAGGCGCTTGGTATAGAAAAACTCGACGGTCGAAGACTCGGTCGGGCCAAGTTCCTTTTGACAGGCTTTGAAGTAGTCCGTCATTTCGGGGAATGCTTCGAGCCAAGCGTTTTTGAGCTTGACCGTTTTCTCGTACGTCCAAAACTGCCCGTCTTTCAACCGAATCTTGATAAAAGTTGCGGGGCCCATACCGCCCGCCATGCCGAAGTTGACGGGCTTCGCGTCTTGCCGCGCCTGCTTGACCTCTTTGTCGCCGGCCTTGTAACGCTCGAGCGCGTCATCGTAGGGCATGTCAAGGGCCTTGCCGGCAACGAGCAAGTGAACGTCTTTACCGGCGAGCAGCGCGTCGCCGAGCACGGAGTATCCGAGCTTGTATTTGCAGACCTGCGCCAAGGCGTGGAGCTCCGCGCCCGAGAAATCGCCCGCTAGGTACACCTTACCAGGGCGGGGAATGAAGCACTCGCGCGGCGTATTGCCAAAGGGCAAAATGTCGGCATCGGGACCGCCCCCACGCGGTTGATTTTGAAGGTTCCCGCCTACCAAGGGAAGGCGGGGCCCGCTCGACGTCGTGCGCCCCGTGGCGGCCAAGTGAAAGCGGGTCGTCACGGGCAACACATACCCCTTCTCAATGAACGAGACGTAGGTGCTGAGAATCTTCTCGCACGTCGAGTACTTCGCCCGCTTGAGCATGACTTCGTCTTGTGAAAAGTAGCAAGCGGCTTTGTCGATCTGAATCTGTTTTTTCTTCGTCAAGAGGGGCTTGACGCCGCGAGCTTCACAAGCCGCGACAATGCGCTCGCGCGCGGGCTGTTGCTTTTTGATGAATTTTTGGTTTCGCTTGTCCCACTCGAGCAAGCCCGCGTCGATGAGCTCGGGCTCGAGCTCCTTCATTTTGCTTTCCATGCTCGCGCGCAGGCGCTCGGTCTGAACAGGGTCCGTTTTCATGCCATACGCGGAAATCAGGGACAAGCAAAAGGCGGAATAGGCTTGGAAGGCGTCATCGCGTAGGAGGTCGGCAACTTTGTTTTGTTCGTTCCAAATTTCCCACGTGACGATCGCGTCTTTTTCCGCATACTCGATCGACTCTTTCGGCCACTCCGAGAGCGGTACTTTGTAGAGCTTGCCGTAGTTGTAGCGCGGGTTGCTCGGGTCGTCTAAAATGCTGTGTTTGTTCGGGAGTTGTTTGTCGAAAATCTTCTCATAGAGACTCGCCAGCGAATAGGCGGCCAATTTGTCGTCAGCGAACACGCGGCCGAAGGCGATGTCAAAGAGCTGTTGACGTATCCCGGTATCGGTCACGCGCCCTTGCTCGTAGGCTCGGAAGATGTGCGGCAACGTTTGCGGCCACGTGGCCGCGATCGTGCCGAAGTCGTAGGCAATGTTGTGACCTACGAACCCGATTTCCTTGTCTTGTAGCGTGTCAATTAGCCACTGATAGGTTTCAAAATCGTTGGTTCGTAGGTCGCAACGCTCGCCATCGAATGCAGCGATCGACACGACGGTCGGTAGCGGGCGCTGTCGCGTGATTAGAAAGGTTTCGTTGTCGATCGCTGTCGTTTTCACTTTGTCTCCTTTCATGCAAGTTTAGTTCGTACGTCTTCAAGGCGATTCGCTGCTATTTCACAGTAAGGCTCGCTCAAGTCGATGCCAACAACTCGCTTTTTTAATATCATAGATGCCACAAGCGTAGAACCTACACCCATGAAAGGGTCTAGAATGTTGTTCATGCCCGTAGCTTGTACGATGTCAAAAAGTAAATCTATCGGCTTTTCTGTTGGATGCTGCTTTTTTGCGTGATGCACGCCCTTGAAGCCTAGCACGGTGCCCCTGTTACGGTGCGCCATCGCACGCGGTTTACCTAGCGAAGCGAAGACAATGTTTTCGTGTTGGTTTCTCCAATTTGAGCCCATACCAAAAACTTTTTTATCCCATACTAAACAATGGTTCACGCGTAAGTTAACGGATTCTAGTAGACCATATACAGTGGGTGTCATTCTCCAATCCGTGAACACATAAAAGTGAGCGCCTAACGACACTTTAGGCATTAGTGCCGACAAAAAAGAGCGTAAGAACCATTGAAAACCCCATGACGTCATATTGTCATGAGAAAACCAATTCTCCTTGTGCGCGGCACCACGCAGCATTGCCCCACGCGCGCTTTTCGATGCGTCGCGACGCGCGCCGCTAGAGTAAGGCGGGTCAGTCAATACTAGTTCTATGTCGCTTAGTCTGCTCACGCAGTCACGCGCGTCCGCGTTATATATGGTGCAATACTCATTTTGATAATACGGTTTCATTCGACACCGTGCTCGTCTAGTCGTTTTTCTATTGCCTTGAAGGCCTTTTCGATTTCCGCTTCGCGCTCGGTTACTAGGTCGAATAGGAAGGCGCAGATTGGCGCGGGGCTGTATTCGGGGCCCCTTTCATTGTAGAGATCGGCGGCCTTCTTCTTGAAAGACTCCCAAAGTTCCCTTTTCGTCAGCGCCTTGAAGAGTGCCATCACACGAGCCCTTTCTCGATTGCGAGACTTTCAACGACGAAAACCTCTTTCTTGTCTTCGTCGAGCTTGCACGCCGCCTTGGGCAGCCGTTCTTTTTTGCTCGGCTCGAAAATCGATTCGGGTTGCTCAAAAAGAATCAAATAGGCCTTCTCTCTTCTGACCAGAATTCGAACATAGGGCACGCGAGCAACGCGCGCGCTACTCCGACGGGGCCCCATATAGCGCCCTTCGCCGAGCTCATCGAAGAAGCGACACGCGTGCTCGTCTGCTATGTCGCCCATTATTCGACCCCGTGCTCGGCAAGCTGCTCTTGCGTGGGCACGCTCCACCGGTGCTGGGTGAAGTCGCCGCCGGCCTTGGTCTTTTTCATGAAGACGCTGACAAAGAGCTTCATGCCTTTGAGCTTGTTGTCGTCGATGACCTCGGCGCTGATATTCTTCCATTGCTCGCCGTTGTAGTCTTCCTTTTTCACTTGGAAGACGGCGCAAAGGAAGCCGAGCCACGTTGCGCGGGCGATTTCGCGCTTGTCGCCGGATGCGTTCCATACCTGCGCGGCGATTTGGCCCACTTTGGGCGCGTCGCTTTCGTCGCTGTTCACGCCCAAGACTTTGGACTCGATGACGAAGGATTCACCCTTGTAGCCTTGCACGAACTTGCACGCGTTGATCTCGACAATGTAGGTGCCGGGTTGGAAGTAAACCGAGTTCTCGAAAACTGTCGCTTGATCTAGGTTGTCAAAAATACTCATCTCTTTGGGTCCTTTCTAGTTCAATTGAACTATGGTGAGGCGTTTTTCGCCTTGTTTGTTTATGTAATAAAATTCGTCTAGCCCTAGCAAAGCGTCTTGACTTACATGTATCTTGAGCGCTTCTTCGTCAACTGTCACGTTCGTGGGGCAGTCCGCCCAATATCGGTAAAGCTTGGCGTTCAAAAGCGAAGCGAGAGTCCCGCAACCGTCGAAGTAAAGGCCGGTGTCTATGTCTTTTAGTGCGTAGGCCATGAGGCTTCCTTTTCTACGATGTCGGCATAGCAAAGCTTTTGCCGTTGCCCGGTCGTGTCCTGCACATAGTGCGCGTCCTTCACCGCTTGCCAGAATCCCGCGCGTTGCTCCTCTGCAGTGATCAAAACTTCGACGTGGACATTGTCCGCTTTTTGTCCCTGGCGATGCGTGCGGCCGATCATCTGTTCCCATGCCGAGCCCAAAGGCAAGCAGTTAAGCACGAGATTTTTACTGTACCGCTGCAGGTTGAAACCTTCGCCGATGGCTTTGACGGAAACGATAGCGGGCTTTTTGTACTCGTCTATGTGAAACCACGGATTTTCACTATTTCCGCCTTTACTAAAATATGGGTAAGGTGTTTGACTGTGTAGCCACTCGCCCGCGGCGCGGTGCTCTACCCACACAAGGCCTTCATTGAAGCTTTGCCAGCTTGCCACGTAGTCACGTAAAGCGGTTTGCCCCTCCAAAGGCACCGCCACCGTCCGCAACTTGAACGAGGGCGCGATCTCCTTCCACTCGAGCACTTCGAACGCGTCCGCGTAGGCGTCGCAAACCTGCGCCATGGTGTCTAGCTTCCGTGACCCTTGCAACTTGCCGCGGACGAACTTCATAAACTCCGAGCGGGCTTCTAGCCACTCCTTCGGCGGCTCGGGGTCCCACTTGTAGTAAAAGCCGTTTGCAATCTCGCGCGCGTGCCGCCAAAGGTCGACGGCTTCACAAAATTCTTCGCCGCCCGGGGTCGCCCACGTGCGCCGCATTTCTTTGAGCGCTTCTTCGATGGCGGGAATCTTGAGTTCTACGAGCTCGATCGTGAGGCTCGCGCGCACTTTGGGGTTTTGTATGGTGACGATACCGGGCGTTTTGCGCAGTTTTTCGCCGTAGGCCTTGCGGACGGTCGGAACGTCGTCCCCCCATACCGTGAGCGCGCCGAGACCGCGCCGCACTTTCATCTTTGAGTCAAGCGCTTCGGTCCATGTCTCCATTTCTTTGAAGCCATAGGGAAGGGGCTGTAGGCCCTTCGGGAGCGCCCATTGCATCAAGTGCCAATAGTCTTTAAAAGAGCGCTGCGCCACGGTGCCGGACAAGCCCACGAAGGTAGTCTCGGGATTTTCTTTCATGTACCGATACACGCGCTTGGTGCACGCGGCCTTGGGGTCTTTCAGCTTGTGACACTCATCGGCGATTATGAGCTTTGGCTTCAATCTATTCAATATATCGGGGTCGCGGCTCACGGTTTCGTATGTAACAATACGATGAGCGCTTTTTGCATTCCAGTGCTTTTTCAGTGTCAAAAAGTCGTTAGCAGTTTTTTGAAGTAACGCGGCGCGCACTATCAAAACAGACTCAAGTTGCGCGTTAAGCACCGCCGGCAAGAGATACGTGATCAACGTCTTGCCTTCGCCCACAGGTAAGAGTACCATGGCGCCCTCGTAATCGGCCGCTTCAGCGAGCGCGAGCGCTTGCTTGGGCCAAAGCGCCATGGTCCCTTGTGGGGTCTTCAGGCGGGCGGTGAGCGGCGCCGCGATGAGCTCGCCCACCTTGTCGGGGTCTCTCTCGGGCAGAGCGAGCACGCGCTTGAGCTCCGCGGTGTTGCGAACTTCGCCGAAGTGGGGCTCGCTGTCAAATATAGTGGCGACGCTTGTCATTGCGCTAGTCTTCGAGCCATTCGGAAAAAGAGGCGAGACAATCGGCGCAAACACAAACTTCTCTAGTCGGTGCTGTAATGGGCGTTAAGATGCGATCGTCTTCATTTTCAGAAATTTTGGTTCTATGGCACCTATCGCAAGTATATTTGTGCACTGTCTTTGTTTCGTACATTTGTTCACCTCACTTGCGCCATGGTTCAAACAAATCGAAGCGCAGGATTTGACAAAGTTGTTTGCTATTTCGCTTTAACCATTCAATGTCATAGGAAATCCCACAATTCGGGCACCATGCGCGCAGGCCTACGAGGTCGCGCACTTCGATCACGACGGTAATCTTATCGATGTCGACCGCATAGGCGCTTTTTCCGCAAGCCGAGCACAAGACGCCCGTTGAATGGGTTTCGGTTGGCATGGCTACCTCTTGAGCGTCTCGCGCATGCGTTGAATCAAGCGAGCGACCGCGCGCTCGGCCAAAATGTCAATCATTTCGTCGAGAAGCGCGTCGAACTGGCCCGATGCCGCGGCCGCTTTGATCGGCTCGGACGCCGGCGATGCCGGTCTCGGCGATTCCGTCATCGGCGATTCTTTTTTCTTTTGTTTTTTCGGGGACTTGCCCGCCATCGCCGCCACCGATTCCGCCATCGCCGACGCCGATGCCGCCTTCTTCCCCTTCTTACCCTTCGCCGGCTTGCTCGCCACCGGCAACGATTCCACGCCGAGCGGCTCGGGCGCGAGCGGCTCTTGCGCCTCGGGCGGGTTCACGCCGTCGTGCGGGCTCGGCTCGGGTTGCTCGGGCTCCGTGGCGGCCTTCTCGGGCTCCGTGGCGGCCTTCTCGGGCTCCGTGGCGGCCTTCTCGACGGCCTTCTCCTCGGGTCTCGCGTTCTCTTTCGCTGCTTCTTTGATTAGCTGGTCAACCAATGATGTTCCCATGACAAAAGCTCCTATCCTTTCTTTGTCTGTCAGTTTGCACCGCCCAACGTGTTCGCAGCCACCGAAGACGCCGCAAGCGTCCGCGTTGAATGTCATTTCTAGCGGGTCGGTGCCTCGTTTCTTGTGTCTCAAAATCAGTTTTGCGAACGGCTCGACGTGTTCGGCAAAGCGCGCTCTTGCGATTTTCGGGGTCATGGCGCAGCGCGCCACATAAGCAGCGGCCGCGATCGCCTTCGTCGAGCCGTAGTTCCAAAGGCAATTGACCAGACCGAGATCGGGGTATTTCTCGAGCATGCAAACGGCATAGAGGAGCGCTTGCGGGTCGTGCTCGAGATCCTTGTCGCTCATTCCCCACTTTTTGGGGTCCGAACTGGTCTTGTGGTCGATGACTACGGCGGTTTGGCCCATAGCCGAGCGGTCAAGCGAGTGGCAGTCAATGATCGCAGTGTATCGAATCCCGTTGTAGTCAAAATCGGTTTTGCCTTCGACGATCGCTTTGCCCGGTTGTGGCAAGTGCGCGTTGATCATCTGCAGCGCGATTTTGCCGGGGTATTTTACGGGGCCCTTTCCTTCAAACTGCCACGTGTAGTCGGGCGCGGGCGTCGCGTCGCCTTTGAGATACGCTTCGAGTATCTCGTGGACCTTCGACCCGATCGCCTTGGCCGCGGTCTCGGGCGAGCGGTGCCCCGCGATGTACTGCCAAGCCCACTTTCGCGGGCAAAGCTTGAAGGTCTTGACCTGTGTCGCGCTTACTTTGTGCATTTTGACCCGAGCTCCAGCGTCTCGAGACGCTGTGCGAGATTGTGAATTTGCACTTCTTGAGCCTGCAGGGCGGTCGCCAAAGACTCGGTTGCGTCGATGTGATTGTCGAGAACGCCCTGCAGGTCGCGCACGACGTGAGCAAGAAAGGATTGATTCACGAGATTATCGAGGGTTTCGCGCAGCGCTCTTAGACTGTCGTCGAGACCGTCCGCCCGGCTTTGGGACTGCGCGTAAGATTCGTTTAGTTTCTTGTACATAGCGCGCAGCGTCTCGACGTCTTGAATGTTTTCGATCGTGGTCAAGCTACCGTGCAACTTGATTTCTTGTTTAACCTCGGTCATTTTTGTTTTTCTCCTTTTTGTATTGTTCGATAAAACGGTCTTGCCTGCGAGCAAGCGCGTTCACGACGCTTTCTATCTGTTGGCTCAAAGTGTCGGGCATCGTCGGGGCGCTCGTGTCTATGACCGCGGCGCGGGCGCCGTCGATTTTTTGCTCAATAAACACCGTGAGCGCGACGGGCTGCTCGACGCGTATCGTGTAACCACCGGTGTGTTCGTCAAAAGTCAGCGTGACGCGCACGGGACCATGACGATTTTGGGCGGTCATCGTTATTGACTCTTTGTCTTTCATGTCCAAATACCCCCCATGCAACGCGTGTTTTTGAAGATGGCGCGCGAAGGTACGACGCCATACAAAAACGGGTCCTTCTTGTTGACCATCCGGAACTTGACCATTTTCACGGCGAGCGCGTGCTCGGCTTTTTCTTTGGAGTCGTGGACGCTCACGACTTCGGGCTTTTTGAGATGTACGATTTTGAAGCGCATCGTTAGACCCTGCCTTTGCCGTGACAGCTCGGGCATCTTATCATGTCGTCGATTATGGGTTTGCCTTGGCACCGCGGGCAAACGCGCGTCGCTTTACCGGTGGCGGGAAAGGGCCCTTCCTTTTTCGGCTCGCTCTCGCCCAAGCGCAACGCCGCGAGCAGCTCGTCGACGTTTCTCGGAATCTCGAGCTCTGCGTCTTCGAGCATTTTGATCACGCCGTGCATGTCGGGGCGCGTGAGCTCGTACCACGCTTTGAGCCACAAGAGCGTCTTCTCGGTCACTCGAAAATCGTTTTCGCTTGGGTAGTTCATTGCCCCTCGCTTTCGTCGCGACCTAGAGCGCTATATGTTTTTTCAACGCTTTGGATTATTTGATCGGGGTGTACTGTGTACGCTTCCCAAATCGCCGCGTCATCGTCAACTGTTTCGTAAATGGTCACGTTGACCGTCACCCACTGATCAAGAGCCAAGGCGATCGCCTCTTGAAGGATGAGATTTCTACCCGATGCCTTGACCGCGTGGACGGTCAAGTTTATCAGGTCAATGTGTTCTAGGGAGTTTCTGACTTGCTTGCTCATGCTTCCTCGCTTTCGTCTTCGCTGTTTTTTGCGTCTTCGTTATCGCTTAAGGCATATTTAAAGCACTTCGGGGGGCGTGTCAACTTAATTTCAACGCTTTTTTCAACAAAGTTTTAAGCGCCCGTTTTTACTGTCTTTTTACGCCGCCCGAAAATTATTTTTGTTTTCTTCCGATCTTTTGTTGAAATCTTTTTGAAACGGTATTACAACGGATTCATGGACCACTTAGCGCCCGATATTTTGTTTTTTGCCGGCTCGCCCGTTATGGTGAGCCCGCTTGCTCTTGTGAGGTCGCATGCGCAAGTCAAAAGACATAGACGAAAACGCATCAATAAAAAATGGCTAAAGCGCTATGGAAGGCGGGAGATCTGGACGCCGGGCGCGATATGGAACGGCGCGAATCTCGTAGTTCACCCTTTGGTGTTCGCAGAACTTGAAAAGAGATATGGGGTAAAACATGCCAAGTTTACAATTGCAGAACAGTAGAGCGCCCAAGCGGCGAATCGCCGTTATACTCGGTCGAAGTGAGTGGGCGTCAATCGTCAAAGAGTTAAAGCGGCTTCGAAAAGAAGGAGTGATCGAGGCTTCCGTTTCGCACGTAATCCGGTCGTTAATACGTCAACATCTACATTAAACCAGGGGGCGGCCGTGGCTTGGATTACCTTTTTGAACGGGGTTTATGACACGCCCGACGGGGCAAAAGTCGCCGAGCTTGACGCCGGCGGCTTCCTCGACTACGTGGGCGACGCGGAGAAGTGGCCGTCGGTAGCTTGCTCGAGCAAACGCGAAAAGCTCAATGGTTTGGGCTTCGTTTGCGGGCGGTACAAGCCGAGCGCGAAATCGAAGCACAATTCGGAACTCGCGCCAGATTCCGCCACCGATGTTTTTGTCTATGACATCGATTCGATGACGCGGGCGGAAGTTCGGGCGGCCGCGGTGCGCTGGCGTGAGTATGACTGCGCCGTCTATTCGACTTGGAAGCACACCGAGAAGGCGCCCCGCTTGCGCTTGCTCGTGCGCTTGTCCAAAGCGGTGCCGAATGTCAGTGATTTGCCTTTCAAGTCGTTGTATGCGGCGGGCGCTCGCTTGCTTGGCGTTTCTCACGACCCGGTCACTCTAAAGGTCGCGAACTTTTTTCTTGGCCCGCAACACATGCCGGACACGAAAGACCAAGTCGAGCGCCTGCGCTTTCGGGGCAAGGCTCTTGACGTGGGCGAGCTCGCGAAGATGCCCTACGAGTCGCCGGCGGCCTTGGTGCCGTCAAGGGGGGCGATGGCGCTCTCGGATAGGCCCGACCGAAAAGAAGTCAAGGCGTTCGCCGAGTGGCTGCTCAAGCGGAAGAATCGGGCGCAGCGCACCGCCGGCGAAGCTTTGAAGGCGGCCGTGAAGGGCGACGCCTACGGCTCACGCGGAGTCTTGCACGACATCCGGGTCAAGCTCGCCTTCGAGTGCGTCCGGAAATGGCGGGAGATTGACGCGGAGTGGTTCGCCGAGCAGCACTTGCGGGTCTCGTGGGCGGCCACGGAGCCGGGCGAGTCCAAGTGGGAGTATCGGCTCGGCGATTGGGTCAAGTGCGTCGATTCCGCTCGAGCGAAGCTGCTCAAAATGGACGCGGAGCGGGAGCGAGTCCGCCCGAGCGCCGCGGCTCCGTTGAATGAAGACCAAATCGCGAACGTCGAAGGCCTACGCGGGGCGCTCGTGGCGTCTTATGGTTCGTCCTATTACGTCTATTCCCCTTACAAGGCCGCCTATCAGGGGCCCTTCAAGGCGGCGCAAGTGCCGATCGCGTTTCGCGAGTGTTTGGGGGCAATGCCCGGCGTTTCCGAGCTCGACTTTCGAAACGTCAATGGCCCGCCCGGCTTGAAGTCGGCGGGAAAGTTGAATCACGAGTATGGGTGCACGGTCGGCGCCGTCCAGTACTACGCGCGGTGCAATGGCGTGGCCTACGACGGGAAAGAGAACGCTATCCGGCTGCAGGCTTACAAGTGGATTGAATGGGAACCCCGCTTCTCGGCGTGTTGCGATGAGCTCTTGCGGGCGATTGGCGGGAGCAAATACGACCTTTTGGAGTCCTACTTGTACAAGTTTCGGGACCTTGACCAGCCCTTGCCCGCCTTGACCCTGGTAGGCACGCAAGGGGTTTGGAAGTCCCAGATCGCCCAAGCCCTTTCCCGCTTTTGGGGGCATCGCGACGCGCCGACACCGTGCCGCCCCGAAAAAGTTCTCTTCAAGTTCGCCGCTCCCCTGCTTCAAAACCCCGTCATATGGTCCGATGAGAAACTCGCTTCCGACAGGGGCGAACACGGGATTCCGGAGCGCTACCGCGAGTCGATTTCCGAGCGCGTACATATGGTCGAAATGAAAGGCGTTGACCCCTTGACGCTGTTCTCTTGCACTCGTCACGTAATAAGCGTCAATGAAGAGGAGAAGGTGTTTTCCGCGGAAGTTGACGCGTCTTCGGTCGAAGCCACAATGATTCGGTTTTTGGTGCTGCGCATCCGGAAGCGTGTGATTGAACGCTTTGAGGAGAAGTGGGCGGGGACTGAGGAGCTCGAGCGGCTCCGCGAAGGCGCGGGCTTGCTCGAGCACGTGCGCTGGATTGAAGAGAACACCACGCACGAGAGTCAAGGCCGGTTTTGGGTCAACACCGCGAGCGACCTCGACATGGTTTGGCGGGCTCGCTTCGCCGATGAGACCTTGAACTACTGCCTAATGATTGCCCTCGATTGCCTCATGGAAGAATGCAATCACTCCGTGCCCGGGCAAATCGACCGCTTGCCCCTGGTTTGCGACTCCGAAGGCCAGCTTCGCATCTCGCCCGACCGAATCAACGCCGCTTGGGGCGAGTCCAATGTCGTGGCGGGCTCCCGAGTCAAAAAACCGGCTCCGACTACGATCGGACGCTACTTGACGAAGGCGGGTTTTAAGCTGGATTCGGAAGAAAGAGCGAGTAAAACAAAGTTAAAAGCTTGGAAGATTGACCACGTTACATTAAAGCGATTTATCGAAAATACCGATCGCTACACGTGGGAAGACTTAAAAGAAGCCGTTAAAAAAGTCTTTAAAGTTTCGGTAGCCGATACAAGTGGGCCGTTTGGCCGTTCGCGGGCCGTTACTTTTTCGGCGAACGGCCGTGAAGCAAGTGACTAAAATGACGCGTCTTTTTTGCCGAAAAGGCCGTTTGGCCGTTCATTTACGCTATTTAGTAGGGCTGGGAAGTAGAATGTATGTAGTGGTAGGATATAGTAGGATATTTATATCGTGTTTTTTATGGCGAAATAGGGATTTAAACGGCCCGAACGGCCCGACGGGCCGTAAGTGCGCGGAACTACTAAACTTGTTTAGGGCCGTTCATTTTTTCGCTAAACGGCCGTTTTACAGGTATACACGTAAAATTCCAGGCGCGTTAAAAACGGCGATCTGAAAAGTAGGTGTTTGTGCGACATGTAGGAGCGAAAAACGGAGAAAGGGGCGCTTTATGAGCGAAGAACGAAAATTTAATGGGCCCGTGACGCGGAAGGAGCTCTCGCAGTTAAAGGCGGAAGTGGAGGACTTGACGAAAAGAGTGAATAGCACTCTTTGGCGATACCGAGAACGTCAAAACGAGTTTATGAACAGACATAAAAGATGTTACGCCGACTTGGAAGACGAACTCGTGACGCTGGCGAAGTCGGTGTCGGGAGTGATCGAGGCCTTCTTCGACAAGAGCAAGCCCGTCGATGGTATGGATCTACGGATTCCGGTGTCGATGTGGATGCCGCTGAAAGGGGTCAAGAAAAACTGTGATAGAATAGTCGAGGAGAAAGAGAGACGATGACCAAGCGAACGATAAAACCAAAAGAAACGCTCTTTCAACGCCACAAGCGCGCGCAAGACGTCGCGGTCGGTATCGAAGCCGCGAAGCGCGCGGCGCTCCCGCTCCTGATAAAGAACACGCTGCGCAAGACTTTCTTGACCGGGATATTGACGGGAATGCTCCTCTTGCTCGTTGTCGAGTGGCTCGCGGAGTGGGTCCGATGAGAAGCGACGTTAAAATAAAGCCCTACTTTCGCAAGGCGAATGAGGGGCCGGAAGCGTGGGCGGCTTTCCTTATTTACCGCAATTTGGGCTCTAATAGACAATACATGCAAGTTGCGCGCGAGGTTAACAAAACACCGCAACAGATCTCAAAGTGGGCGTTAAAGCACAATTGGAAGCAACGCGTTTTAATCTACGACCGCGAGAACGAAGCCGCCCAAAGGCGCGCGGAGCTCGAAGCGATCGAGAAGATGCGCAAGCGGCACATTGAGACCGCCTTAAAGCTCCAAAAATTGGGCGAGACCGAGATCGAGAAACTGCTCGCGCATGCGGAAAAACAAGAGTCTTTAGCCATCGACCCCAAGCTCGCGCTCGAGTATCTCAAGCAGGGCGCCGAACAAGAACGCTTGAACCGAGGGCAACCCCGAGAGATTGTGGCCACGGTAGAAGAGACGCCGCCGGACATTAAAAATCTTGACGTGACCGAACTCGAAATGCTGCAGGTTATGTATAAGAAGCTCAAGAAAAAAGAGGGGAGCGAAAGTGACTTATGACATTATGATAGGCGGGATTGTGGCTTTGATCATTTTGGTTTACTGGCTCTTTTTCGATGACGATGACGCGTTATGAGTGAACCTTTTATCAGTCAAGAGCAAGTGAGCGAGCTTCTTAGCATGGCGAGTCTCGCCACTATCGAACACGAGCTCGCGAACCGAGGTTTGCGCCACTATATCAAGGCCGCATGGGATGAAGTCGAGCCGAGCAGCATTTACGTTTCAAACTGGCATATTGATGCGATTTGCGAGCATTTGGAAGCCGTGCTCGACGGCGAAATAAGGCGCCTTGTCATTAACGTTCCGCCCGGCACAATGAAATCGTTGACGTGTTCGGTGTTCTTTCCTACGTGGGCGTGGACGCAGGAGCCACAAACGCGCTTTATTTACGCTTGCTACAATGACCAGCTTTCGCGAAGGGATAGTCGGAAATGCCGGCGTCTCATCGGGTCAGACTGGTATCAAGAGAGATGGGGCTACCGATACCGGATACTTGACACGAGGCGAGACAAGGCCGAAGACTCATCGAGAATCTTTCACACGAACGAGGGCGGCTTCCGTCTCATCACTTCAATCAAGGGCGGGGTCACTGGCGAGCACGCCCATATCCAAGTGGTAGACGACCCATTGAAGCCGCTCGAAGTCACGGGCTCGCTGGCTATATCAAAGACCGCACTCGAGCGCGTTTTGACTTGGTGGAATGACACAATGGCCACTCGTATGGTGTCCGCGCAGCAATCCGCGCGAATCATCATTATGCAACGGCTTCACATGGGCGACCTCGCGGGCGAGATGCTGCGCGCGGGCGGTTATGAGCATCTTTGCTTACCAATGGAGTATGAGCCCAAGCGCAAGTGCATGACGTGCCTTGGCGAGCCGGACCCGAGAACGGAAGCGGGCGAACTGCTTGACCCCGTGCGCTATCCACGCGAAGCCGTTGACCAGTTGAAAGAGGAGCTCGGGCCAAGGGGCACGGCGGCGCAGTTGCAACAAGACCCGACACCGGCAAGCGGGAACCTTTTCAAGCGTGAGAAGTTCAAGCACTACACGAAGCGTCCGCCGTGCACGCAAATGATTCAATCTTGGGACTGTACTTTTAAAGACCTAGATACAAGCGACTTCGTCGTCGGGCAAGTATGGGGCATCTATGAGGGCGATTACTACTTTTTAGCGCAAACGCGCGGCCGTTTGAACGTTAGCGCAACGTGTCGCGCTATTGAGAAGATGACCAAGCGCTATCCGAAAGCGGTAAGCAAGCTCGTGGAAGACAAGGCGAACGGGCCCGCGGTCGTGGCGCTCCTAAAGAAGAAGATACCGGGGCTAAAGCTAGTGAACCCGCAAGGCGGGAAAGAGGCGCGGGCGAACGCTGTCGAGCCCTTGTTCGATGCCGGTAACGTGTATTTGCCCGACCCGAGCATCGCGCCATGGATTAAAGAGTATGAGGAAGAAATGGTCGCTTTCCCGTCCGGTCTCAACGATGACCAAGTCGACGCGACTACGCAGGCACTAAACGAACTCTATAGAAAGAGCATTGACAGACTAAAAGCCGCGATGGCGGCCGCAAGGGGTGGAAGATGAAATGTGAGAGATGCGAAGACGAGTTTTATATGCGCTTTTGTCCAGCGTGTCTTGAAGCCATAGAAGAAGAAGGTGAGAGCGCTTTAAGAGAAGATGTAGAGAGACTTGAAGCGCGCAGGGCTACGCTAGAGGAGCTAGTAAAACTAGAAGTAGAAAGAGCGGAGTTAACGTCTAGAATTGCATTTTTAGAAGAGCTACTAAAAAGTGAGTAAGGGGCGGAAGATGAAAAGAATCAAGTTCAAGAATTTTGCCGGCGTCCGAATCAAGGGCAAGGTGCCGATCGAGACGCCCGGGGCGCTTGCGTCTATAGGCCATCTAAACCGCGTCGAGTGGCTCACGGCGACGGTAGAATCGGGCGGCGTGTTCGGCACCGTCCAAAACTACGACGGCACGGGCATGACCGCGGGCCTTCACCAAGCCGTTGCTTGTTACCCGAGAGCGAAGGGGCAGGGGCCTTTGTGGCGGCTCGTTGACACTTTCCCCGTAGGTGATGAGTTATTCGAGAAGCTAAAAGAAAGGGGCTTTTGGCTCGGGACGGCGGGCGAGTTAGTAGACCTCGAAACCGATCGCAGTGCAAGGCGAGCTCGCATTCGCCACGAGTTCACGGGCGCCCGCAATGGCGTCATGCCCCTTCGCGGGCCCGACCGAAAGCGCGCCGAAGAATGGGCTTGGCTCTTTCACGAGTGCTTTTCCAATCCGGCAACGTTCGAGATTCAAAAGCGAGCGGGCAAAAATTGGTGCCTTGATAGAGAGCGTCAACGCTTGCGCTTTTCTGTTCGCTGCAGCGATCAGTCTATTCGAGCCGCGGTCTATGGCGGCGCTTGGCTGCAACGTGCGGAAATGATCGATCTCGGCATCGAAAAAGACCTCGCTCTCGCTGTTTACTGGTCTCACTCGGTCAACGCCCCGGGCGCCGCGTTTCGTCGCCTTTGCAAGGCGGTCGATGAAGCGGACCCGCTTGACAATCCGCGCGATTTCGCCAAAGCTCTAATAAGGAGACTCGGAAAAGCGCGTTATGGTCGATGGCACTACACAATCAAAAATGGTAGGTATCAACGAACAAGGCGCGCGGCGCGGAAGCTTTGGCCCGCGGAGCTATTCAAAGGCAAGGGCGCGATAATGCCCTATCAATTTTAGGAGCAACCACCATGCCCGAACTAAACGAGAAAGTGCCGGTTTTCGGCGGCGTCACGCGAATGAAGAAGGCTATGAGCTTGCTTCGGACGGATGCTTGGCAAAACCCCTTCACCGGCTTCGGAACCGACCGCGACAAGGCGACCGCAACGACGTTCGCAGCCGACACGCGCCTATCGGATGACCAGCTTGAAGCGCTCTACAACGGTGAAGACATGGCCGCGACCATTGCCGACACCGTGCCCGATGAAATGCTGCGCCAAGGCTACAGCGTCAAAATCGATGTGTCTGACGAAAGCGACGACATCGACGAAGAAGCCGCGAGAGCGAACGAGACCGCGAACGCGGTCAAAGAAGCGGCCAAGGCGATGAACACGCAAGGGAAGTTTATCGAAGCGGAAACGTGGGCGCGTGTCTTCGGCGGTGCCGGCATCTATCTCGGATGTGATGACGGGGCGAGAGATAACGAGCTCGCCTTGCCTTTGGACGAAAAACGGATAACCACTTTCGACCACATGAACGTGCTTGACAAGCGCTATTTGGTGCCGCTCAAGTGGTACAGTGACCCGACCGCGCCCAAGTTCGGCTACCCCGCGACCTATCTCGTGACGCCGGATGCGGTCCCGACCGCGGCGCTCGCCGAGTTCAATGCAAACGACATCGACAAGAAGAGGAGCGCTTTCACGGGCGCCGTAGAAGTGCACGAGTCTAGAATGGTAATCTTCGGCGGCGTGCGTACCACGACCCGAGAGCGACAGCGCAACAACGGGTGGCATCGAAGTCTTTTGCAACGGTGTCATACCGTCTTGCAACAGTTTGGAATAGGTTGGTCGGCGCTCACGCACATTTTGCAAGACGCAAACGTGGGCGTCTTTAAGATGGACGGCTTGATCGAGGCGCTCGCGCAAAGCGAGCTCGCCACTATCCAAACGCGGCTCGAGCTCGTTGACATGGCAAAGAGCAACGCGAGATCGGTTGTGATAGACCGCGAGACTGAAGAATACGCCCGCGAAAACTTCAATTGGTCGGGCATCGACAAGCCCTATATTATGCTTATGTTGCGTCTTTCGGCTTGCGCCCGCATACCGGTAACGATTTTGATGGGTCAGTCTCCCGCCGGTATGGATGCCACCGGCGATTCCGACATTCGATGGTTTTACGATACCATCCGAACCAAGCGTGAGAACGAACTCGATCCAAAGCTTCGCCGCGTTCATGAACTGATTATGCTTTCGAAAAGCGGGCCCACTAAAGGCAAGGTGCCTGATAGTTGGTCTCTTCAGTATCCGTCACTTTGGCAAATGACCCCGAAAGAGGAAGCCGAGATTCGCGAGCTACAGTCACGCACCGATAACGTCTACTTAACGAACGGGGTACTACTGCCCGAAGAAGTGGCGCTCTCTCGCTTCCGTCCGGACGGGTGGAGCGGCGAAACCACTATCGACACCGCGGCGCGCGTCCACATACTCGAGTCGGGCACCGAAGAAGCGCTCGAAGACGAGCCCGACATCGACACCGACACCGACACCGACGGCGGCGAATAATGCCGCGCGACCCATTAAAATCGATCATACTCGCGGAGCGCTTGAAGCGTTTCAAGCAAGAGCGCGTTACCGCCCGCACGCTCGAAGTATTGAGCCAAGACCGCCCGCCCGTGCCGAAGGCGCTTGCGACGCGATACTCGGCTTTTTTGACTCGAGCGCAAAAAGAGGTCAACCGGCGAATCCGCGAGATTTTGAACCCGCTGAAAAAGACTTTGTTCGAGCTACGACAAGACGCGCTTGACGACCTAATCACGGAGACCTTCAAGACCGCGCTCCGTGTCGAGGGCGTCATCGACAACTTTCTAAATCCCGAGCGCTTGGTCGTGGGAATCAACAAGCAAGGCAACGACATTGCCCTTTGGAACGAGAAAAAGTTCGACAAAAAGAAGGTTTATAGGATTCTAGGAATCAACAACTTGCCCGCGGGCACCGAACTCGGCATCGTGAACGGTTGGACCGTCGAGAATCTCGAGCTGATAAAAAACGTGAACGTCGAGCAGTTGCAGAAAATAAAGGCGCTCCTCTACAGATCTTTAAGGGACGGCTCGCGCGCTTCCGACATTACCCGAGCCATAGCCAAGATAATGAAGTCGAGCGTGAACCGCGCGTCGCTCATCGCCGTCGACCAAACGCTCAAACTAAACGGGCAACTTGACCGGGTCAAAAACGAAAACGCAGGTATCGAAAAGTATATTTGGCGGACAAGCAAAGACGAAGCCGTGAGAGCGAAACACCGAGCGCGTGAGGGCAAAAGCTACTTTTGGAGCAAGGGCCCCCCGGGCGGTCAGAATCCAGGTCAAGAGGTTCATTGTCGTTGCTCGTCCGAACCCGACTTAGAGCACCTTTTAGGTAAAGACTGGGACAAAGCCGCGTAAACACTCGCCTTTTTCGTTGCAACTTTATTTCAATTACGTTACCACTGTAATTTTTTGTTGACTCTCGCCCCAAAAGCACTCATTTTTAAAGTATGGTCAAAAGGCTTCAAAGGTTCGATTCCGCGGACGCGCCCAAAAGATTCCAGCGCTTCGACTACTCAAACTTGAGCGATAAACCGACCCGAACACCGCAAGGTTTCTTGCGCGTTTCGGGCAACTTGACCCGAACGGGCGTGCTCGAGTACAAGCGCGCCGACGGAACCACTTTTAAAGAGCTTCGCTTGCCCGAAGAAGTCTTCGACGCCGCGTCACTCGAGTCGCTCAAAGGCGCCCCGATTACCGACCTTCATATCGGCATGGTTACCCCGCAAAACGTCAAGAGCGTGCAAGTCGGCTTTGTCAAAGAAGATGTGCGAGAAGAGGCGCAGTTCGTTAAGGGCTCGCTCGTGATTCAGGACGAAAACGCGATCGCCCTCGTTGAAAAAGGCGATCGGCGCGAGCTCTCGCCCGGTTACACGTGCTTCGTGGAAGACTCGCCCGGGGTCTACCAGGGCGAGCGCTACGACGGCATACAACGGGGCATCGTTTACAATCACTTGGCTATTTTGCCGAAGGACGCAGGGCGATCGGGCAATGAAGTTGCCTTGCATATGGACGGAATCGAAGACGGCGCCGCCTTCCAAAGCGGCGAGCCGCCCGAGCATAAACCGAAAAAAGAGGTAAAAGGCATGAAAATCAAGATTCATTTGGATGGCGTCGAGTACGAGGTCGAAATCGCCGAGCCGCTCGCGGCCAACTTCAAGGCGGCGCTCGAGCGCTTGAAGCAAGAGCACAAAGACGGTAAAGAGCTCGTCGCCGAGCTCGAAGGGGAGCGCACAGCGAGCGAGAAAGAGGTCAAAGAGCTGAAAGAGAAGCTCGACGCCGCGCAGTCGCCCGAGCTGCTCGAGCAAGCGGTCAACGAGCGCGTTGACCTCGTGGAGCAAGTCAAGAAGCTCGACCCCGAAATCAAGACCGACGGCAAGACCGCGCGCGAGCTCAAAGTCGAGGCGCTCGCCAAGAGGGGCTACGAAAAAGAGGCCTTCGACGGGAAAGAGGACTCTTTCGTCAATGGAGTCTTCGCAGCGGAATCCCGCAAAGAGCCGGCGACCGACACCGCCGGCGACACCGACACCGGCGACGAAGGCGCGCGCAGCGTGGGCGCGGACCCGAAACCGAAGGCGGACGCCGCCGACGACACGCCCGACACCGCGCGCGAGCGCATGATGGAACGCAATCGGAAATTGTACGAAAAACGCTTGGACGCGTCGAAAGAGACGGCCGAAGCTTAAACCCAAGAAGGAGCCCCACGAGGGCTCTAAGGAGATTGAAAAAATGTCTCAAACATCCGTAGCAGACCAGCCGGCTCGAGCGTATGAGGGAAAAGTTCACGCGTCCGGCGAATATCCCACCACTTTCGAAAGCTTGCTAGGAAGCGGCGAAATCCCCTTCGGCAAAGCGGTGTCAATCTATGCCGACAACGAGGTCTCCCTAGGTAATCAGCGCTGTAAGTTGCCGACCTCGGGAGACCAAGGGCCCGCGAAGAAAGCATGCGACGCGGAGACCTACGCGCTCGTAGACGGTGACGCTTTCGTGCTCGACGTTGACAACGTAGGAAACGCCACCATCACTTTCAACGCAGCGGCGGGGTCCCAAACTTCAAGCAATTCTTGGCCGCTCAGTGACCAAGACGGGCTCAAAGATAGCGTGGTCGTGGACGGCGGCGCTGCGCAGGTCGTCACGTATCCGGCGTCGACAACCACGGCTTTGCAAGTGGCCGCGGCTTTGAACGCGCAGGTAGAAGGCGCCTCGTTTACCGTCGTCGGCTCGGATGTCGTTGGAACTTCCGACACCGAAGGCACGGGCTCGAGTATCGCGATCACGCCCGTCGATTCCGGCACGACTTGGGCGACCGCGGTAGCGGGCACCGGCGACGCGGTGAACGCGGACGCGGTGACCGCGGCCGAAATCGAGACTCTTATCGAGGGCGACAGTACCGCGCTCGTGAGCGTTTCCGGTGGCGTGCCAACCATTCAGTCGCCCACTTACGGGACAGGCTCGGAACTCGATTTCATTTCGGGCACAATGCTCGCCAAGCTCGGTCTCAGCGTCGAGACCATTTCCGCGCCGTCCGCCGGTGACCTGGCGCCTACCAATTTCCGAGGCATCGCGATCGCGGACGTGACCAAAGAGCCGATCGCGTCCACTTACGGCGGTTACGCTGACAAGGATTCGGTCACCGTCATGCGCAAGGGCTTGGTTTGGGTCGTGTCCGCGGACGCAGTTGACGACTTGAGCAAAGGCGTATACGTGCGCTATCAGAACGGCGCCGCGGCGCCAGCGAACACGCTTGGCTCGTTTCGAGCCACGGCGAACGCCGACTATCAACTCATGACAGGTATGCAGTGGAAGGCGTCCGAAACAATCGGGTCCGTTTACTACGGCTTGCTCGAAGTCAACTTGCCGTAAAAGGAGCAAAGAAAATGAACTACTTGGCTACAATTTTGATGGCGATCGGGCTCCGAATGGACGCGAAGTTCAACGCGGTGCTCGAGAAGCAACTCGAGTACGTTAAAACAAAGACCTATGACGTGCTCTATCCGGAGCTGAAAGGGCGGCTCTACTGTCCGGTTTCAAACGAAGCCGACCCGGGCGCGGAAACGATCGCTTACCGACAGTGGGACGAGTTCGGCATGGCTCAAATCATTTCGAACTATGCGGATGACCTTCCGCTTATTGATGCGCTAGTCGAAGAATTCCAGCAAAAAGTCAAGGGGCTCGGCGCGGCGTATCAATATTCACTTCAAGACTTGCGACGGTCAGCGATGGCGAACTCGCGGCTTGACCAGCGCAGGGCAAACGCGGCGCGCAAGGCGATCGAACTGCAGATCGACGCGATCGCCGCACTCGGAAACGCGAACGCAGGTCTGACCGGTATCGCGAATAACGCGAACGTTTCCCTTGTTTCGCCCGTGACGGGGACTTGGTCCACGGCCACCGGCGAGCAGATGGTCGCTGATATGATGCACTTCGCGAGCTCGATCGTGATTGCCAACAAAGAGACCATCATCCCTGATACTGTCATTCTCGATGTCACGAATTACAACAGATTCGCGAATAAGCGTATCAGTACGACCGGCGACACGAACACGACCGCGCTTCAAGCGTTTCTCGCTTCGAGTCCTTACATTAAAAATGTGGGCTCGTGGTACAAGCTCGGGACCGCGGACGCTGCCGGCACCGGCCCGCGGGCGATTTGCTACAAGCGAGACCCCGAAGTGCTCACGCTCGAAGTACCGCAGGAATTCGAGCAGTTGCCGCCCCAAAACAAGAATCTCGCTTTCCAAGTGCCCGTGCATGCGAGAACGGGCGGCGTGATCGTCTACTACCCGATCGGTATGGGGTATATGGACGGGCTCTAAGCCCTACAGCGCAACGATAAAGGAAAGGATAGCAAGGACCATGAGCAGCAAAGATAAAAACCTAGTGATCGAGAATACGCGGCCTTCTATGGTGCAACTGCCCGGTTTTCCGAGCAAGGACCCAAAGTTGGCCGCGGGTCTCGCCCTCTTGCCAGGCGAGAACAATGTTCCCGAGTGGTACTGGAGGAAGTGCTTGACGGTGAAGTGCGTGAAGATCTGGCACTTGTCCGAGATTTTGAAGGACAAGGGGGCGGGCACCGCCAAGCCGCTCGACGCCGGTCTCGACAGCTTGACCAAAGTCGAGGCTAACACGCGGATTTTCAAGTGCGGAAGCGTCAAGCTCTTGCGTGATTGGGCGGACAAGACCGAGAGCTCGGAGCTCAAGAAAGCGTGCGACGATCGCATCAATGACTTGATAAAGTCGGAAGGTGACGACGCTTGACGGTGACTCTCCAAAGCTTTGTTCAGAACTTCCCCGAGTTCAACAAAACGGATAGGACACTTGTGCAGAAGAAGCTCGACACCGCGTTCAATCTGATTGACCCGGGCGCTTGGGGAAGTAAGGCCGACACCGGCCAGATGTACTTGGCCGCGCATCTACTCACGGCCACGCCAGAAGGGGAACAAGCCCGCTTGAAGAAAGAGAACAGGGTCACCACTTATTGGATCGAGTACGAGCGTTTGAGAAAGGCCGCGGTCATGGGACTGGGAAGGGTGATTTGATGGCGCGAACGCCTCTAAAAGTAACGACTCGCGTCATCGACAAAGATCGTGGATGGAAACGCGTGCTGAAAGAGGCGAGCATCAAAAAACACGTGGTCGTAGGAATCCGCGGAGATGACGACCCGCGCACCGGCGACGCCTTGGGCAATGTGGAGCTTGGCGCTATTCACGAGTTCGGGCTCGGAAACGTTCCCGAGCGCTCTTTCATCCGAGACCCCGTTGACGCGAACTTGAACAAGTATCGCCCTTTGACCAAGGCGCTCGGGCGCAAGGTGTATTCGCTCAAGCTGTCGCTGACCCAAGCGCTAAACGTGCTCGGGTTGAAAGCTCAAGCTGACATGCGCAACGCGATCACACGGGGAATCGCGCCCGGTCTAAAGCCCGCCACCAAGGCGCAAAAAAGGAAGAAGGGAAAACCTAAAAACACGCCGCTCATTCTTACCGGTCAGTTGAAAAGCGCCATTACCTACAAAGTGACGAGATGACCGGGCGTTTTGAACATCCCGACCTTGACAAGAAGATGGAAGCCGTCCGTGATTGGCTCGCTTGGTGCTCGGACTCCAATATCATTTGGATAGACCAAAAAGACGGCGGCAACTTCCGCAAAGCGAACCGCGTTTGGGGCGAACTTCGCCCGCGTCAAATCACGAGACAAGGTACGGACGAAATCCGCCACGAAGACGTCGACAATCAAGCGGGCGACGCGGAGTTCCCGCGGCAAGACGTTCTCATTGCATGGCGCCAAATCGCTTTTGAGCTGCGCATGCGGTCACGAGACCAGGAACACCGGCAAAGCGCATGGTATGCGGGCGCTCGAGCGGAAACGCGTTCAAGTCACCGCTATGGGCGCGACAGGTGGCTCGAGCCTAACGACATGTCTTTCGCCGACGCCGACGCCTTGGTCAATATGCCGGATACAATCGAATGGGATGACCGAATCGAAGACGTCGCGAACTGGGAGTTTCGATTAAACACCTTTTTGTGCGACCGTGACGCGGCCGCCATCGGTACTTGGATCGAACACGTAGAGGTAACGAGCAGACTACGCAACGCGGGCGGGGAACTCCTTGACGCGTCGCTACAACTAAATGAGGAGTTGATGCCATGACGACATTGAGCAATATTGTCAACGTCGTGATAACGAGCGAAGGCCGCGGCGTGACGAGGCGATCTTTCGGGATTCCCCTTGTGATAGGCAAGCACGACGCCTACGGTGACCGTTATCGCGTTTATAACATGGGAACCGCGCCCGCCGACCTCGTGGCCGACGGAATTGTCGCGGACAGTCCCATACATCGGGCGGTTTCTGCGCTCGCGAGGAACACGCCGAAGGCGCGTCAAGTCGCCGTAGGGCGTCTTGTTGACGACTTCGACCACACTTTCGAAATCACAGTCAATGCCGCGGCCGCGGTCGAAGGCAAAGAGGTAAGTTTTAGCGTCATCGCACCTAATGGTGGGGCGACAACTGAAATCAGCTACACCGTATTAAGCGGAGACACGCCGACCGACATAGCCACGGCCTTGGCGGCGTTGATCACTGCGGTCACGAATCTCACGGCGACGTCAGCGGCCGCGGTAGTCAGTTGCGCCGCTGACAATCCAAATGAGCAATGGTACGTCAGCGGCTTGAACTTGCTCGACTTCGGCTTCGAAGACACCACGATCGACAGTTCGCTCGTCACGGAACTCGGCGAAATCGACGCGCTTTATCCGCACTGGTATGGGCTCATTTTGGCGGACCCGAATTCAAAGGCCCGCGTCACCGCTCTCGCCGCCCAAGTCGAGACAATGGAGCGCATCTTCGGCTACACCACGCACGACACCGAAGTCGGCAATGGCACGAGCACGACCGACGTCTTCTACACCTTGAATGCCGCGCAGTACTTCAGGACTTACGGTATCTACAGCGGAGACCAGGGCAAGCACGCCGGGGCCGTTTGGATGGGCAACCGGTTCCCCATTGACCCGGGCGGCTCCACGTGGGCCTACAAGGCGCTCTCGGGCGTGATCGTGGACGAGCTCACGGCGTCCTTCACCGATGCCGTCTTCGCCAAGAAGGGCAACTACTACCAAGAGATCGCGGGATTGCCCGTGACCTATGATGGTAAGATGGCCGCCGGCGAATGGATCGACGTGATTCGCGGGCGCGACTGGACCGTCGCGCGCTTGCGCGAGCGAATCTTCGGGCTTTTCGCGAATACGCCGAAGGTGCCCTTCACCGACCCGGGCGTCGACCAAGTGGTCGTGCAAGTCGAAGCGCAGATGGAAGAAGGCATCGGAGCCACTTACTTGGCCGCGGACCCCGAGCCCGTGGTCACTGCGCCACTAGTGGCGGACGTGCCGAAGGACAGCAAGATCGCGCGGACGCTGCCCGACGTCAACTTCGAAGCAACGCTCGCGGGAGCTATTCACATCGTTGACCCGCTCAACGGCGTTATTAAGGTATAGGTGACACCATGAGCAACCAAGTCAAAGTCTACAACGCTGACGAAGTCACGGTCGTCTTGGGGCCCGCTCTCATCGATAGCGGTCTCGCCGACGGGGAGTTCGTCCGAGTCGAGCAAGAGAGCGACGACACCGTCGACGTCGTGGGCGTCGACGGGGAAGTGTCGGTTAGCCGAACGAACGACAAGCGAACCGACATCACGATCATTGTGATGAGTACGTCGACCGGCAACGATCAACTTTCGATTCTCTCGAACTTGCTTAGAACGGCGCCCGGCATGGTCGGCGGTATTGTGCCCTTGAAGATCAAAGACCGCAACGGGCGCGCGCTCTACACCGCGGAAAACGCTTGGATCAAGAAGCCACCAGATGTTGCTTTTGACCGGCAAGCTACCCCGCGCGAGTGGACCATCCGAGCGGCTCACCTGATACGCTTCGACGGCGGAAACTAGCGCGCAACTAGGAAAGGATAGCAAAATGCTCGAAACCAAAGAAAGAACCATCGATGGGTATGACTTCAAGTATTACCCGTTAATGGCGACGCCCGCGCGTGAGCTTCTCGACAAGCTCATTCGCATGTTCGGCCCGTCTATCGCGGCCGCTGTCGAGGGGCTCGAAGGCGCGGACGTCGGTGTTGACATGAAAGTCACCGACATCCTTGGATCGGCTATGGGCTCGATCGGTGGCTCCCTGCGAGAAATCGCGGGAGCCGTTCAACCCGCCTTTCACCACAAGCTTGTCGAGGACCTTGGGAAGCAAACGGAGTGGCGAAACGAAGAAGGAAACTTCGTGCCTTTGAAGAAAGACATGCGCGAAGTGCTTTTCGCCACGAATTTACTGACCGAATTCAAATGGATCGCGTTCTGCTTGGAGGTGCAGTTTTCCGATTTTTTCGGGCTATTTCAGACTCTAGCGGGTCAAGCGGTGGCGTTGCGAGCGATGGCGAACGAGTCGAGATCAAAATCCCAAAGGGGCTCGACTGGAATATCCAACGAGTCGCCGCCGACGATCGCTACAGTAGCGGATTGATCGAGATTCAAACACTGTGGAGCCTAGGCGACATATACCGCGCGCATCAAACGCTCGACGCACTTGACGAAGCGCACGCGCGGTACTTGAGAGACAATAAGCCGCGGGGTAAGTAATGCCAGTCTTGCGCGACATAGTAGCGAAACTCTCCTTAGACCTCGACAAAAAGAGCTTCAAAGAAGCCGATACGTCAATCGGTAGCTTGACCAAGCGCTTTGCCGGTCTCGAAGGTAAAATCGCCTTGGCCGCGGCCGCGTTCGCTGCTTTCAAGATCGTCGATTTCGCAAGCGACGCGCAAGAGACCTTGAACGTGCTCGAAGCATCCTTCGGCGACAACACAAACGCGGTGAAAGAGTGGGCGGCCGCCACCGGCGAAGCCGCGGGGCGTTCCGAATACGCCCTGCGTGAGATGGCGGGGACTCTCGGCGCCGTGCTCAATCCGATGATGGATCGGAATGAGGAAAAAGCCGCGAAGATGTCGAAAAGATTTTCCGAGCTCGCGGTCGACTTGGGGTCTTTTTTCAACAAGACGGACAAGCAAGCCCTTGAAGCGCTGCGATCGGGTCTCGTAGGCGAAGCCGAGCCGCTAAAGCAATTCGGCGTGGTCATGAGCGTCGCCACTTTGGAAGCTTTCGCGCTTTCCAAAGGCATCAAAAAGAACATGAAGGACATGACGAACGCCGAAAAAACGGCGCTTCGTTATGAATTCATTCTCGAGCAGACCGCGAGCGCTCACGGTGACGCGGCAAAAACCGCGGACGGCTTCGCGAACGCGTCAAAGGGACTCGGAGCGGCGTTTAAAGACGTGGCTACTAGAGCGGGGCAAGTGCTCTTGCCGGCGACCGAGAAGATTGTCGGCATGGCTCGTGACGGTCTACGAGCTTTCAACGAATACGCGAAGAATTCACACATTTTGAAAGCCGCTTTGATTGTGCTCGGCGCCGTCGCCGTCAAGGTCGCGGCCGCGGTCGTGATCGCAATGCTGCCTATCCTCATTCCTTTGCTGAAGTTGATCGCCGTGGTCGCCGTTGCGACTATCGTGCTTGAAGACTTGATCTCAATGTTCGAAGGCGGTGAGAGCGTGATCGGTGATTTCATCGACGCCGTCTTCGGTCCCGGGTCCGCTACTGAAGCCGTCAAAAATCTGAAGATGGCTTGGGAAGGCATGACGCTTTTTTGGACCAATGAAGTTGTGCCCGCTTTGCGCTTTTTGGGCGCTGCTCTCGTGGATTCTATCAAGTTTTGGAAGGAGCTTTTTGTCGATATGTTCGCGGCGATTCGTAGCGGAATCGCTTCTTTTATGGATCGGTTTAATGCTTTCGTGAACTTTATCAAAGAAAAAGCGCAGGTTGTCGCCGACTTCTTGGGCTTCGAGCTCAAGTTTGAAGAGGAGCGGCAACAGTCTATTGATGATGACTACAAGTATGACCCCGCGAGAGCGCGTGAGCAGCGGAAGCAATACGAAAAGCGAATGGCGGAATACAAGAGGCAAAACGAAAAAGAAGAAAGAGAGCGAAAGCGCGCTCGCAACAAGAGGGGCAAAGGAGACAAGAAAGCAGATAGTCGCGCGGCAGCTAGGCGCAAAAAGGCATTGAACGCGAAGAAAAAAGCGCTAGCCGAAGCGCGGAAACTCGATCGGGCGGCTGCGCAAGCGCAAACGCGTTACTTTGTAAATATTCAATTTGCGGGCGCGCGCCCCACGGTTGCGGCGCCCTTCCACTCGAGCGCAGGACCCGCGACCATAAACCAAACCGTCGCCGTGAATGTAGCAGGGAGCGCTAGCGCGAGCGACGCGACCACGATCGCGGATGCTTCCGCTAGCAGCGTGCGCAGGGAAAACCAAAAAACGCTCGCGGCCTTAGTGCAAAGGGGCTCTTGATGGCTTTCCAAGAAGACTTAAAGGGGGTCAAATCAAAGTGCGTGATCGGTGAAGTGCGTTGCGACGCTTCTATCCAAGAGGAGCACGAGCAAAACGCGACAGTGAGCGAACACCCTGTCGAATTCGGTTCAGACATCACTGACCACTACAGACCCGAGCCCGCCACGCTATCGATACAGGGAGAAGTGAGCGACACGCCACTAAGCACGGACTTTCCCTTTCAAACGGCTATCAATAGCGCGAAAACCGCTTTCTTGGGTGGAAGCCCCGTGCAAAACGCTTGGAAGGAGTTCAAGCGCCTTTTTGCCGAGCAAGTCACAATCGTTATAGAAACCAGCTTAGAGACATATCGCGACATGGTGCTGACCTCGTTTAGTGCTACGCGAAACAATCAAAATGGGGGCAAGCTCTCTTTCACGGCGACCGCGCGGCCTATTGAATTCGCCTACACTTCGGAAATCGACGCACTTGCGGAAATCGCCGCCGAGACCGCGTCAACAACTGTTGACGGACAAGTCAGCGACGGAGCGCAAACGACAGCGGACGCGAGCACGACGGAAGCGGCGCAAGCCGAGCATCTGCTCGACTCTCTAGCGGCGCAAGGTGTAATTTAATGGCCATTCAAAACATACCGACACGCGCGGACGGAACGAGCCACTACAAAGAGTCAATCGTTTTTGATGGGATTTCTTACATTCTGTATTTTGACTACAATGCGCGTGACCTTCATTGGTATTTGACTATCCATGACAGTGGCGACCAACCGATTGAAGGGCTCGTGAGTAGAAAGATCGTTGTGAATTGGAGCACCCTAGTTAGAGCGACGTCGCCAGATAAACCGAGCGGCGCAATACTTGCGGCAAGCCAAGGGCACGCCGACCCGGGGCTCACTGACTTGGGCGAGAGCGTGCTCTTACACTACATTCCCGAAACGGACTTAGAGGCGCTAGAGAATGGGTAAACTCTACAACAGAAAGTACAGATTGAAGGTGCAAACTTTGCCCTTGGTCTTTGTAGAGATCAACTCTCTCGCCGGCTTTCGCCAACTCGATTTTACTTTCAACGTCGTGCGCACGCTGTCGCAAGAGCCTAACACTAGCGAAGTTAATGTTTTCAACTTGAAGCCCGAAACGCGGTCAGAGCTTGAGACAATGGGGAAGTCTACGATCGAGCTCGAAGCCGGCTATGTAAGCGGAAGCAGTATCATTTTTAAAGGTGACATACGAGACATTGAAAACAACAAAGAGCGCGTTGACTGGATAACGACGCTTTCAAGTGGCGATGGCGAGAAAACCATTCAAGAGGCGCGCGTCAATAAGTCCTTTCCCGCGGGCACGACGGTAACCACGGTTTTGACCGAGATCGCCAAAACCATGGCGGACGCAAATGGCGGCAAGGGCGCCCAAATAGGGAACGTCGTATCGATAGCGCCGCAAGGCGCGCTGCTCGGGTCGGGCACTCAATTCTTAAACGGATGCACCGTTAGTGGACCGAGCGCAAAAGAGTTTAGTCGTATCTGCAAAAGTGCGGGGCTCGAGTGGAGCATCCAAAACAACGTCATACAGCTCTTGACCGTGGGCGCGCCTGTCCCAGTACCAGCGGTCGTTTTGAGCCCGAGAACGGGCCTTGTGGGCGCGCCTCGTGTGAGTAGCGACGGGGTCATCTACTTGCGCTCTTTGATCATACCGGGAGTCGAGCCGGGTCGCCTGTTGAGCGTGGTTACAAGCTACATGAACGCCCAAGCCGTCGCGCAGCGGTGTTCCTATTCAGGCGACACGGCGGGCAACGACTGGTATATTGATATTGAGGCGATAGCACTATGACGATCACACCGGAAATGGCCGAAATCATAACCAAGGCGATTGAAGACGATCGCATTGACCTTCACACCGGTTTGCCGGGCAGGGTGCAAAAGGTGTACCCCGCGGTCGCCGGCGCTCAAGATTTGGCTGTCGACGTAGTACTCGAAGTCAAGCGCACAATTCCCAAGAACGAAAAAGAATACACCACTGAAGACTTGCCAGTTTTGAAAAACGTTCCCGTGAGCTTGTCCGGCTCGAGCGAATTCTTTTTAGCGTTCGCGTTGAGCGAGGGCGACCAAGGGTTCGTCTTTTTCAGCGAGCAGTCAATCGACCAATGGCGGACGAAGGGCACGAACACGAGCCCGGGCGATATAGGGCGGCATACCCTATCGGGCGCCGTGTTTTGGCCGGGCGGCGTGCGCTCTATTTCTAAGGCCTTTACGGATGCGTTGACGAGCGGCGCGGTCTTCGGAAAGAAGGGGGGTTGTCAGCTTCGCTCGAAAGACTCGACGATGGAAGTGACGACGGGCGGCGCGGTCTCTGCGCTTGATTTTGTCGCCATGGCGGCCAAAGTGCTCGCGCAGTGGACCGCGCTTGATACGCTTATACGCACTACTTGGGTGCCCGTGCCAAACGATGGCGGGGCGGCGCTCAAAACTGCGTACTTGGCCGCTTTTCCCGCGCCGCCTACGTTGAATGACTTCAAGTCGTCAAATTTGAAGGCGGATTAGATGACCACTGACTATAAAGACATATTGATGAGTGAATGCGGTGACATCGCCTTAAGCGACGGCGACCTCGTGCTCGTGGACAAGGCGGACGTGATTAGGCAAGCTTGGCTCATTCACATACGCACCTTTTTGGGCGAGTGGTTTCTAAATCTAAATATCGGGGTCCCGTACATTCAAAAAGTGTTCGCGAAGTTTTTGACTAAAGCGGAAGTGCAAAGAATCTTTAACGAGAAATCTTTGGAAGTGCCCGGCATCAAAAGAGTTGATAACGTCGACGTGGGCGATATTGACTTGTCGAAGCGTCAAGTGGAAGTGACGGTCGAAGCCGTTTGCGACAACGTAGAGGGAACACATACCTTTAGGTATAAAGGCGGCTGCTAAAAGAGGTGCAATATGGTCTATGGCGTAACAAATGACGGGTTCGTTCGAAAGCCATTTTCGGTTATTCGGTCAGAAGTGGAAGACTATCAGCGAACGAATATAGACCCGGGGCTCATTCTTTCAGACCGTAGTTTGCTCGGTCAAGTGAATGTTTCAATAATCAATCAGATCGCGGAAGTTTGGGAGCTCGCCCAAGGCGTCTACGCGTCGCAGTATCCGGACAGCTCGAACGGTTGGAACCTTGACCAAGTTTGCGCGCTCACGGGCACTAGGCGCAGCGATGACAGCAAAACGACGGTGACGGGGCGCGTTACCCTGCAGCCGCTCAAAAATCTGCCCGCGGGGTCCGTAGCGCATCTTACAAGCCAGCCGAACACGCGCTTCGTGACTTTGGCCGAAGTTCCCGCGAATCCCGCGGGCGGTACCTTCGACGCCGTCTTCGAAGCGGAAGAAGCGGGCGCGATCGTGGTCGCTGTCGGGCAACTTAGCGAAATCGCCGAGCCCGTTGACGGTTGGACGGCGGTTACTAACTTGGTCGCCGGCGACACGGGCACGCAAAGCGAAGAAGATGACGAGTTGAGACTCAAGCGCGAAGACGAACTCGAGGCGCAGGGCTCGACGAATGTCGATTCAATCCGTGCTACTCTGCGCCGCGTCGAAAACGTAGTCGACGCCGTGGTCACTGAGAACGACAAAGACTATGTCGTGGGCGGTTTAGAGCCTCACTCAATTTACTGCATAGTGCAAGGAGGGTCAGATTCCGACATCGCGCAAGCGATTTTTGACTCGAAAGCCGCAGGTATTAAAACGAACGGGAGCGAATCCGAAGACGTGCTTGACTCGAAGGGGTACGTTCATACGATGCATTGGGATTATGCTGTAGAAAAAGCAATACACACTATAATTAAAGTGTTGGTCGATTCTCTTGTGTTTGACAGCGTACAAGGGCCCATCGATATAAAAGACGAAATTGCGGCTTACTACAATTCTTTGGGCATAGGCGACGACGTGATCTATGACCAAGTAAAGTGTGCCGCTTTTAAAGTAACGGGAATTGTAAACATCCAAGAGTTGAAAATCGGCTTCGTTGACCCACCAACCGGCACGGGCAACTTGCTGCTTGACGCTGACGAATTCGCTTCTGGCGACGTTGCCAACGTCGATGTGACTGTCGTGACGTCGCCGACTTAGGGGAAGCTATGACCGCTGATATTACCATAGTCAACAATCGACTCGAGCAAGCGCTCGCTAAGATTTTGACACAGTTCAAGGGCTTGCCCGTCATGGAAGGCGTGATCGCTTCCTACATGGAACAAATCCAAGAGCTAGAAAACGTGTTTATCGATCTCTTGCTCCTTCGCACTTTGGACAATGCAGAGGGCGCGCAGCTCGACGGAATAGGCGACATAGTGGGCGAACCCCGGCTCGGTCGAAACGACACGGACTACAAGGCCGCCATTTCAGGCAGAATCAAAATAAATCGTCAGCACTCACGCATCGAAGACATTCTCACGGCCATGACTTTGACGCTTGATGAGCCCTACGAGTTGACCGAGTACCCAAACGCGAAATTTATCGTTCGGCTCGTTACAGCGTGGGTTGCTACTTTTCCGAGCCTAGGGGCTTTAAATGCTGTACTTCAGCGAGCCAAGGGCGGCGGGGTGAAGGCCTTCTTCCAATATGCAACGGTCGACGATGACAAAATCTTTCAATTTGCAAGCGGGGACACTCCCGAGGTAGACTCTAATCAAGGTTACGCCAATGACGGACAAACGACGGGCGGAACCTACAGCGATATTGTAGGGTGATAAAATGACAATGGATCCAAAAATGAATCTACCCGTGAACTTGGCTAGATGGGCGACGGGAGCGAATCGCACGCTTGAGCCGGACTCCACTTGGAAAGATAGCGGCTGGAACGACAGCACGAAGCCGCCCGCTCGCTGGCAAAATTGGCTTCAAAAACTCAACTACGAGTGGACGCAGCGCATCGGGGGCCTCTTAGTTGGCAACTGGCAAGTGGTAAACTCAGCGATTACCGCGTCGCTTCCGGAAGCTTTGATTCATCATCCTACGATGGAAGACGGCGGCCTTTGGATGCTCATTAACAGCGCCGAAGCAGTGATCAAAAGCGTTGACGGTCGCAACTGGACGGCTGCGGGCACAAACGTTTTAGACACGCTTGCTTCGCGTCAAGTTGCCGCTATCGATAGCAGTAATATAATTTTTGGTGGCATACATAGCAGTTCTACGGGGTTGGCTTATACTTCAAACAAAGGCGTTTCGTGGAGCGTTGACACAGGGATACCGGAATCGGTGGCGCCTAACTTTATTGTGTCTAAGTATCCGGATAGCGACCTCTTGATCGCCGCCGTGTCGGCGGGGACAAACAAAGTTTACATCGCATCCGGTGGCGTGGGCTCCTCTTGGGTCGCGGCTACCACTGACCCGGGGCTTTCTCTAGAAGGGGGCGTGCGAGTGGGCGCTAACTCTTTTATGGGAATCGGCGGCGCTGGCGTAACCTACATTAGCAGCGATGACGGTGACACTTGGGCGGGTACGCCTGGCAGCCCGTCCGATGTCGGCCTAAACAGCATAGCGCGGGCAATGGGGTGCGATAGGGAGACCGGCACTATAGTAGCCGTGGGCACCGCTACAGCGGCGGCACCTACAAACGTTGCAACGGTCGCATTCACAAGAAATCAAGGGCTAACGTGGACAAGGGCGACCGTCTACGGCGCCGAGCAATCGACAAAACTCGAAAACGTTTACGCGTGCGGCGGCGGCTTGTGGTTCGCGAATGGCGTTTTAAGTGGCTTGGGTTCGGGCGCGGGTTTTGTCTCCTTCGACGATGCCGAAACTTGGTATCCTGCGTCTTACTTCGGTGACAGAATAACCCCGTCGGCCATTCAAGACGTGGCAAGTGACGGGCGAATGCTGCTAGCGGCTCGCTCCGACAATAGAGTCGCTCATAGTTTGTCAATTCCCGGCTACATGCCGTAAAAAAGAAAGGAAAAACCATGGGTTCTTTCGCAGATTATCTAGAAAACAAGCTTTTGGACCACGTCCACAACCAGACGACGTTCACGAGCCCCACGAATCTTTATTTTGCGCTGTCGACCACGACAATCAATGACGACGGCACGGGCATGACCGAGCCATCGGGCGGCGCCTACGCGCGCGCGAATATGGCGGCGAACACGACCAATTTCCCGGCCGCTTCCGGGGGCGCCATCTCGAACGCTGTTGCGATCACGTTCCCGACGGCCACGGCGTCGTGGGGCACGGTTACATACTTCGCCGTGATGGACGCTGCGTCCGGTGGTAACATGCTCGGATACGCCGCTTTGGCCGCGAGCAAGACCATTGACAGCGGCGATACTCCCAGCTTCGCGATCGGTGACTATGACTGCACGCTCGACTAGGGTACCGAGTGACCGCGGCATCTATCACGAAGGAGAGCGCAGCGCGCTACAACGTCGACTTTAACAAGCACTGCAAAGTCGAAATAGGCGACGCTGCGCTCGCTTTCTTCTCTCCAAAAGTCAAGTTTAAAAAGTGGGGCGACGAATGTTGGATTTCGCTTTCGCCTCAAAAAGCGTACACCCAAAAAACGCCCGCGGAGCTCGGCGACAGCAAAATCGACAAAGTGGTCGTCGACTCCGACGACGCGAAAGAAGCGCACCACTTATACCCATTAGACGAAAGCGAAAACCACGAGCAAGAAGAGGGGCTTTTCGAGCTCGAAGCGGTCGTCTATGAAAAACCGCTTTCGGGCGGTTTCACTTACGCTTGGAATCTCGAGCACAGTGACAACCTAGCGTTCTTCAAACAAGATATTTTGAACGCGCCTCTTATAGGCTCGGTGGCGAGTCGTGACGAGTTCGGGGGTTATGACGCCAAAGGCAAGCAAGTCGAATTTTGGGCGCCCGAAGCTCTCAACTCATATGCCATCTATCGCAAAGATTTGCCCGCGGTAATGTCAGAAGCCGACGGCGCGAAGTACAAATCGGGGTGCGTGGGTCGCCTGCGCCGCCCGAAGGTAATCGACGCCAAGGGCGCTTGGGAGTGGGCAGATCTGGACGTCGACACGGAAAAGAAAACTGTTACCGTGACGGGGTCTGCAGAGTTCGCAAAAAGAGCGGTTTTACCCGTGCGCATCGACCCCACTTTCGGCTACACGACGGCGGGCTCGTTCTCCACGTTCGGCGATGATCGTATTCAAGGCACTTACGCCCGCCCTGCGTCGCCGGGGCGCGGTATCGTCACGAGTCTTCACGCCTACATCGGTAGTTGGTCAAGCGGCGACAAAGTGAAAATGGCGCTCGTCACGGGAGCCGACAACAATCTCAAAGCGCCATCTACCGCCGAGCGTTCCGACGGGCACTCGGGCGCGCAGTGGGCAACCTTCACTTTTTCGGACCCCAAACCCGCGCTACAGTATCTCTACTATACGAACGTGATTTGGAGCGACAGCGTCATCGACGTCTATTATGACTTTGGTTCGTTCGGCGATTCGCGCGACGTGAGTCTCACTTATGGCGATTGGCCAAGGCAACTTAGCTTGTCAGATTCGCCTTGGCTCGTGTCGACGTATGCGACCTTTGAAACGTCTACGATCGAGAAAGTGCGGAATGTTGATTGGGCGTATGCCTACCACTTTCCGGGCGCGAAAAATATAAAGGTCGACGGCTCTTTCGGGGCGACCCAAGGCGACGCGTGGGTCAAGATAGGCGACGCCGATCAATGGTCTTCCGTGGTCACTTCCGACACGTGCACGATCAATTCGTGGAGCGCTTCCCAAATTGACATCACAATACCCAAGAGCCTTGCCAACACTCTCGGGAATCTTTGGCTCTACGTGAAGCCGAACGGCGGGTCGGCGAACGCTTACGGGTTCCCCGTCGTCATCAAAAAGGAGTGGGGCCAGCGCTATCCGGACGCGGAATCTACTACAGTGAATTGGTGTCGCGCCATGGGGGGCACGTCGCCCGATGTCGACAACATGACACTAGAAAGCGTGAGCGTCTATTGTGGCACGAGCCATGGCGCGCAAGTGCGCGTCGCCGTCTACCAAGGCGGCACGCTGACTGACCCGACCGGGGCGTCTTTAGTGGAAGACTTCGGGGTGACAGCCGGAAGCGACACGGAAGCTTGGCAAACGCTTCTAAGCTCGTCAAATCCGTCGCTTACAAAAAACGCGGTCACGTGGATTGTCGTAAAGGGCAATGACAGCTCTTTTGGCGTGGCCTTTTCGGGCGACTCGGGCGGCGGCGACTTCCAAACCGCACGCGGGCGTTATCAGTCGTCGAGCATGAATAGCATAGAAAGCTCAGTTTTTCCCGCTAACTGGCCGACGGACTCCGGAAGCTTCGCCGATTTTTGGTATAGCTTCCGCTTGGCCTATTCTACGCCGCCGTTGTCCGCATTGCAGGGGCAAATAGACGCAAAAAGTGTTGTCGCGGGCTCCCTGTCCGCCACCACTTCCCTGCAGGGGCAAATAGACGCGACAAGCGTCTTTACAGGCGCCCTGTCCGCTACCGTGCCCATGTTTGGCCAGATCAACGGGCAAAGCGCGATTACGGGCGCCATTACCGAAGTTAGAGCTCTGCAGGGTCAGATCGCAGGGCAAAGCGCCCTTACCGGCTCGCTGCTAAAAGCGATAGACCTATCGGGGCAAATAGACGCGGTAAGCGCCCTTACAGGCTCGTTGTTCAACTCGGTGCCAATCTCGGGACAAATCGATGCGGCAAGCGCCCTTACCGGCTCGCTGCTCAAGTTGAAACAGATTTCGGGGCAAATAGACGCACAAAGCGATCTATGGGGTTGTTTGTGCTCCGCTGCAGCTCTGCAGGGACACGTTGACGCGCGAAGCATCGTTGCGGGCTCCCTATCCGCCACCGTTTTCCTGCAGGGGCAAATAGACGCACAAAGCACCATAGAAGGCCTTTTGCTCAAGCCCGTGTTTCTTTCGGGGCAAATAGACGCGGATAGCGCCCTTACGGGCGCCGTGACGGTCGCTGCAGGCCTGCAGGGGCAAATAGACGCGGTAAGCGCCCTTGCGGGCTCCCTGTCCGCCGTGGTTCCCCTGCAGGGGCAAATAGACGCGGTAAGCGCCCTTGCCGGCTCGCTGCTCAAGCTGATTGGCATTCGGGGGCAAATAGACGCGGCAAGCGCCCTTGCGGGCTCCCTGTCCGCCGTGGTTCCCCTGCAGGGGCAAATAGACGCGGCAAGCGCCCTTGCGGGCTCCCTGTCCGCCGTGGTTCCCCTGCAGGGGCAAATAGACGCGGTAAGCGCCCTTGCGGGCTCCCTGTCCGCCGTGGTTCCCCTGCAGGGGCAAATAGACGCGGTAAGCGCCCTTGCC
>Ga0180438_10001469_pt1 | contig 41923 bp, 34 predicted proteins | sample SS_ome_12_FD_132455 | JGI IMG/M metagenome (GOLD analysis project Ga0180438, IMG submission 132455) | Hypersaline lake sediment archaeal communities from the Salton Sea, California, USA - SS_3_D_2 metaG | ecosystem: Environmental > Aquatic > Non-marine Saline and Alkaline > Hypersaline >...
CACGTTGATATCGAGAGAAGACCGACCTGGGGCTCAAAAGGCATGTGGAGGATATGTTCCAGCACGCGCCCTTGAGGAGTTTGGACTAGACAAGATACCTGATTCGCATGAGGTCCTTTCAATCAGGATGAAGTTTCCCAGTCTTGAGATACAACGCGTTGACTTTAATCAACCTGTAGGAGTAAATGTTTCCCGAGAAAACCTGGGGAGATCTCTACTAGATAACGTAGAAGGAAATCCCAATCAGATCTGGCTTGAAACTGAGTGTGGTCAACTGAAAACAACACGAGACAGATGCACTGTGCAGTACACGAAGAAGAATGAAACCGCCTCAATCTCATCAAACATAATCATTGATGCAAGTGGAGTGAACCCAGTCAGCCTTCGATTCAACCCCATAAGGAACAGACCTGAGAACTCTCAAATTGGATATGCCATCCAATATCAGGTCAAGACTAAGAAACCATTAGAGATTGTAAACGATTTCTTCTATGGGAGTGAATACTCACCGCGAGGTTATGCTTGGAACTTTCCACGTAGCTATGAAGCTGTTCTGGGCACTGGAGGAATAGTAGACACGATCAGAGGGAGTGAGAGAAGGACAATTGCCTACTTGGAGGACCTTGTGAACAACACCAATCCTATTAGCAGTGAGCTGGAGGAAGCAGGTGCAGAGATTGTAAGGAGGGAGGCAGCATTGATGCCACTTGCAGGAATTGTCCATCCATCCTTTGGACAACGTATCCTGCTTGCGGGTGATGCAGCATGCCATTGTTCGCCAATATCTGGTGAAGGAATTCATTACTCCCTCATAGGAGGACTGAAGGCTGCAGAGGTTGCAGCTGACTGTGTTGGTAGGAAGGACTTCTCAGAAAAAGCATTATCTAGATATGAGAACCAGTGGACCAGTGCTTTTGGCTCAGACCTGAAGTGGGGGCTTTGGTTGCAAAAGAGATTCCTTGAGTCAGGTTCAAGTTCAATGGGTTCTGCATTCTTGGGTTCCGAAAAATCTGCTAGAGTGATTGCTGAGATGCTGGCCGGGGTGCGTTCTGTCAGAAGTGCTATTCTCAAGGCAGCTCCAAGATATCTCATCTCGAAAATTCGATAGAGTTCAAAGGGATATACTTGTAGCACTAGCTATCTGAAACATAGTTACAATGATACACAACCATCAATCCAATGTCAACTAGTGGTTTCGTTTCCCCCAATGTCCAATCAATCCCATACTTCATCAGACCATCGTACGTTTATCTCAGTTTCAGCCAGATGAATAACTTCTGGCGAATCATCATTGAGAGCAGAGCGAATAATTACTGCAGCATTCTCTTTGTCTAACATTCTTGTTGAACGGACAACAGATTGACGAACGATATCTTTCGGATTGTTCATCAAACGCAACAGGACTTCAAAAGAATCGGAAGTTCCTTGCACTGCCACTGAGCTCATGACTTCATCTACCATTGTTATTGGCATTCCCTTTGAAATCATATCGTTGATGATCTTGTTTACCTTGGCAATGTCCATTGGGGCAGGTCTTGCGGAAACGTGCGCAGATGTGAGTTCCAGTCCTGCTGTTCGTGATACAATTGAAGAATAAGCTCTTGCGGCCTCCCTTTTCGTTGAATCCAATTCGGAGTTCTTCATTATTTCACCCAGAAGATCCAATGTTTCTAGGTCACCAGACTCGCCAAGCTGTCTCAATGCACGGTTTCGCAGAGTGTGTGTAGGGTTATTGGCTATGTCCGCCAATATATCGTTGCATATTTGCGTCTTGGCTTCACTAATTGCCAGTAGTGCAGCATTTTGCTTGTTGAAATCACTTGAGTAAACATTGGAACGCGCAGATTTCACCCTATGAAGTACGACTAACTCAACCAATCCATGATGTTGCATATCTAGTTCAACTTTCACTGATCCTTTGATTCTGGAAGTCCTTCTTGTCCGAACATATTCATCCCAGGTGTCAGTCTCGATTTTTTCAAGCATGGATTCTACATCAAGACCAGTTGATGCAAGGCTTTCCCAGATTAGGTTGAACTGATCTTCAGCTACTACAATATCGAAATTACTGTGACCATAGGCGGCAGTCACTATTTTGTGTCCATAGTAGGTTTCCAACAAATCAGCTGTGCAATAAAGGCGTGGAATCTCATTCTTGAAGGGGATTTTGCAATTGAGAAGTTCTTCTGTTCTCTGTTCGAGAATAGAGGGCATGAGAATCGCATATTGACCTCGACTTATTGTTTGTACATTTATACAGAATTGATCAAATCTCTTATCTCGACCGTCAAGAAGATCCCTGATGAAATCAACCATGAATGCCTGCGGATTGTCTCGTATCTCGTTGATTTGTAGAATGTGAAGGACATCTTTTGAAGAAATTTGAACTGCAAAATAGATATCCCACATATCCAAGTAGCGAAAGATATGGTCCCTTCGCTCCAGTGTGATATGAGTTTGTGTTTTCTCTAATTCATCCAGTCCTGAAACCAAGTCCTGCAAAGTACCATTAGCCAGAGCTCCGTCAATCATTTGAGAACTTCTCGAATAGTCGCGTTCACTGACAGCAGCTTGGAAAGCAAGGACTAGATCCATCAACGTGACACAATCATTGTTTCCACTAGATGTCTTATCAAGATATCACAAGGTATGAACCTCTCTCAAATGCAATAGTGAAGATGGCCTAGTGGAGAGCTTACTAGGCCATCAAAGAGGGTGGTGAGGAGAATTAGGAACCAGTACCTCGCATCCTATGGACAATGAAACACTTCTCGCGATATGCCTGGTCTTCTAGATCATTGATAAAAGTTTCAAGCTTCTTGACCCTAGTGAACTCTTCTTCTATCCCGAGGTCCCGAACCTGAATCAAGGCCTTCTTGTGTTCAATTCGCACATAAATTCCGCCAAGTCCAACCCCGTGCTTCATGTACACCGGGTCGTCTTGGTTCTTGACTCTATAGAAACCCTGTCTTCTCAGCATTCTACTGAACATCATCATATGTGTCGTACCCTCCCGGCGGTAGACTAAAAGGAGTACACGCTATCCCAAATATAAAGAAATAGGGTTTCAATAGTAAACGCAAGCTTTTCGCGCCATATGCTATTCGGTGAATCCTTCCAATATTGAAACAAATAGGCAATATTAGGTAAAATAGTTGCACAAATCAACTTTTTAGATTGATACTATAGAACAAATGAGCTAGCTTTCATGATACATAGCTTCCATAGATATAAAATGGCGCGGATTAGCTCAACGTTTACATCTACAGTGAAAATTTCTTTTCGGAAGATTTCTTAACGTTTACAATATCATATAAGCGGCGTGTACAACACAGACACATAGCCCATATGACTCCAAGATGAGACAGACCGAAACATAGTTCTTTGAGACAATGAGTTAATCTTTGAAGTCACAAGCTTGCAGTACAACATGTGCATGGTAGTTATTCGTCTAGTATACGCTGCTACTTGTGAGGTCGTCAAATGAAATTGTTGATTACAAAAGTACTTTTGATTACTTCAGAATTGCAGAGAAGGATGAGAGTACATGTTCATATGTGAGAACCAAAGATGCACAACACCAAAGACAATCCTTAAAATGAGTTCGACTTGAATCGAATGTCAAGGCGAAAAGAACATGGACTTGTGGAGCGATTTTCTGCAGACAATAGCCAACATTCTTGCACCTGTTGCAGTTATGCCGGGCTCGACAATATTCATTCTGTTTGTGTCTATTGGTCTTGCACTATTGTCAATTTGGGCTACGAGAAGGTTCACAGACATGGAGAAGATGCAGGCGGACATGGCGGAGATCAAAGCATGGCAGGAACGCTTCAAGAAGGCAAGACAGTCAATGGACCCAATCGAGCTTCAGCAAGTTATGGATGACCAGGGACGCATCATGCGGTTGAACAGTTCAATGATGTCACAACGAATGAAGCCAATGTGCATGTTCTACATCCCATTGATAATCGTCTTCGGAATTCTAAACTTCCTCTTCCAAGGAAGTGCTGTAGCCATCATACCCTTCAATATCCAGAAGGCTTTGCCATTCCTAGAAGGATGGATCGGCATGAATATAGAAGGAAGTGGATTCGGTCTGTTCTTCTGGTCCTGGTACTTTTTCGTCAGTCTGGGTCTGGGAAATCTCATCAGGAGACCCTTTGGGCTCTCAATGACCACGTAGAGTCGTCACAACTTCCGATAAGCGCTGCGTTATACCATCTGCAGCACAATGGTTACGTGCTTCAGCTCCTTTTTATCATAACCCAGACTGTACATTAATGCGGTTCCCCACGGGAGCAGTCTGTTTGGGCTGCGGGGACAAGAGAGAGGATGCAATTTTCATTCTGTGTACCATCCCCAGTGGTCTTTCTTCCTTGTTGCATCCTTTCTCTGCAATTGATTGTCAAATTAGGAATCATTTTAACTAAAAATCAATTGGCGAGATGCATGAATTCAGGACCATCTGAAGTATATTATGGATCAGTAATACCTGGAAACACTGCAGAATGGGCAGCCTTTGCAGCTAAGGTTGATGAGGTCATCAAAAGACTTGATTTCTCAACCATTGAGAAGAAGGACAAGGTCGCCATAAAGATGCACCTCGGATTTCGTGATGGATACCAGACTGTCCCAGTCTTCTTTGTTAGACGTGTTGTGAAGGCAGTGAAAGCTGCGGGAGGTTATCCTTTCATCACGGATAATCCCACTGCTGTCTATAATGCTGCAGACAGAGGATACACTCAAGAAACATGTGGATGCCCATTAATTCCCATTGCTGGAGTAAAGGACCGTTATACATACAAGTTCAATGCCAATTTCCACAGCGTGAAGACCTTGGAGATGGGAGGAGTATTGCATGATGCTGATGTGCTCATAGATCTCAGCCACGTCAAGGGACACAACACATGTGGCTTTGGAGGAGCCATCAAGAACATCGCATTGGGGGGCTATCATGGTCCTTCAAGATGGAATAAGATACATGGCGTAGAAGCATCACTCCCCTATTGGGATGTCAAGAAATGCACTCCAGAACATGCGAAGAAACTGGTTGAAGCATGCAAAGATGGGTACATCAAATATGACGAGAAGAAACACAAGCTCATTGTTGACTTTGGGATGTGTCATCAATGCATGGACTGCATGGAGGCAGACAAGGGTGTGGGATGTCTTCAGATAAAGCAGGAGAACTTCTCACTCTTTCAAGAATTGATGGCTCTTGGAGCAAATGAGATTCTCAAGCAGTATGAGAAAGACAAGATCTTCTTCCTCAATTTCGCACTGGACATAACTCCATACTGTGACTGCTGGGGATTCGGTCAACCAAAAATAGTGAATGATGTGGGAATCCTTGGTAGCCGCGATATTGTTGCTGTCGAAACCGCCAGTTTAGACCTTATCGGGAAGCAGAAACTCATTGAGAGTATGATACCACCCTTCATCAGACTTCACAAGGGGAAGGATCTACATCCCTTCCAGAGGTTGCATGGACCTCTGAAGAACCCATACATCACACTGGACTATGCTGAGAAGCTTGGTATGGGATCCAAGACCTACGAGTTGGTAGAAGTACTCCCACCCAGTGACACGAGGAAGACTAAGGGTCCTTCAAGTGTGAGTGAGGCAGCTCCTTCGTTCTTTTGATTGACAATAACTCTGAAACTAAATCCAGAGAAGCATTAAAAGAACACGTGACTGAAGGTATAATGGGACCATCAGATCATTATAGGAATTAGTTAGAGCAGGCGATATCATCTTGCCATCAAAACATTCTCCCGAGGACAGATTAAGGCGATACAAAGAGAGTCTGGAGAAGATGGCAAAGGAAGAGGGGAGAAACCTCAAGTTCACGAAACATGAAACGAAGTCCACTCAACCCAAGGATGATAGAACTACCAATCCTGTCAGAGTTTCTACTGGAAAGAGTGTAGACGACGAACCGAAGTTCAAGCCACCGCAGGTCTTGGTGAGTCCAGCCAAGAAGGAGCTCGGCGAGTCAATTGCCACAGTCAGAAAAGCCCCGAAGACAATCAGCGATGCCAAACTCAAGGAACTAGACGGGAGGAATCTCCTGATGTTGAAGGTTCGTCATCGTTCTCTTGAGAGTGCCCTTCGTGAAATAAAGAAACGAAGAGAAACCCTCGAGGCTCAACTCATGACAAAGTTCATTGACAGGGAGAAATACCGGGAGGAGATGACCGCACTAGTCGCGGAGGGACGAAAGCTCCTCGTTGAGAAAGAACGTGTTGAAAAAGAGATGAAGGCATTAAAGCAGGATTGACTGCAAAACCTCGGTCTAATTTTCTACATGATATATAACATTTCAACCATGTTGATGGCTGAGGAATAGAAAAATGGCGCGGTTAAAGCACGTCTTAGTTCTAATTATTTTGATCCTCCCAATGTTCGCGCTTGCACCGTCGTTGGTGACAAGTCCGAATGCAACTCTTTTGAGTCAAACAAAGGTGGATAATTCTCTACCTGCTCAATTTATTGAGGAGACTCTCAGAGTGGCAGTATATGCTGAAACAAACCTGACTCTACCAGCATATGCCACGGGAGGTGTGTACACCGACTATTATCAAAATGTCATTGACTTGCTGGAGTCTGCAGGTTATGCAGTCACAGCTTTATCAACACAAGATATTCTTGATCATAAGCTAATGGTCGCAGACTACGATGCCTTTGTCTTGCCAAATCAATTGCCAAGAGAGAACATAATCAATCACATCAAAGACTATTGGTTCGGCGGCGGAGGTATCCTGAGCTTTGAAGCAAGCATCGGATTTTGTTTCTATGCAGGACTTATTCATTCAAGTCTTGAAGGTCAGTTCAATCTCTATCCTATAGATGTCGGAGGTATGTGGACTTATTCTCCCCTCCCCGTAATTGGCGATGTCTATGATGGAATAAATACTACTATGAGACATCCTGTAACGAAGAGTCTGGAGGATGATACTCTGTATCCATTTACAGGAAATCATACAATACTTGAAGGAGCCGCCTTGCCTGGTCTGTTAGGTAGTACATATCTCAATCTTGCATACTATAAAACCCAGCCTACATGGACATCAATTGCTGGTTTTGATAATCCAGACCGAGGCGGTAAGATTGTGTTCCTTACAGGTAATTGCAGTTCTTTCGAAACCTGGATAGAACCTGTAATTGTTGATGCAATTGATTGGTTAACACCACGACCAAAGGGAAGAATTCTGTATGATTTGACACATGAACCATTTTATGGTGTGGATTCATGGGATATTAGCTATGTTCAAGAATCAATCACTCATATTGATATGAGAGGTTTCTTAGTCAACAGGAGTTACACGTTCGATAAACTGTATCCTCCAAGTACACTATCATCTGAAAATCTTGAGGGTTATGACATACTTGTGGTATGTGATCCAAATCTAAACTTCACAGCAAGTGAAGTTGCTGCAATCACCGATTGGGTCAATGCAGGTGGATCAATCCTTGGAATTGCTGATCACACACTCTCAAGAAACCAGAATATGAATTATCTACTGTCTAACATGGATATTGGTTTGAATCATACAGTCACTGGGACAAATGCCCTGGTACCATCTGGTGCGCATGTCACACATGAAGGATGTACCACTATGGGTTGCCTTGCCCCTGGAGCAGTAGGCACTGCTGGTTCAGCATTCTCCATCTGGGAAGACGCAGTCGGAGTTCCCGTAATCGGCGGCGACCAGTATGGAAATGGTAGAATAATCCTAATTGCTGATGGGGCAGTAATGCGAGACGGTAGGATTGGATTCTACGATAATGCACAGGCATTAATCAACTTCGTAAACTGGCTATCTGCAGCAACAGCGGATGTTTTGGTCTTATTGGATATCAACCCATCAACTCAACCTGATTATAACTACTATCGTTCTGAACTTGCTCAGGCTCTGAATGAACTTGGGATTCCATTCTACATGACGAACGATTATGCCTACCTCAACCTTAGTCTCAATGCTCAGTCATGGGATCTTGTTATTTCAGACTCGAATTACCATACAGCAGTAGTTGAGAATGAACAGTATCTGATAGACCATTTGGAAAGTGGTGGAAAGTTGATTATGAGAGATTGGCAATTTCGGAATACGGGCCATCCTCTTTGGCACTATCTTGGTTTCGAAAGCAATACAACATATATCACTACAGGTCCACTCACTGTATATCTGTGGGACAGTGAACACCCAATATTCAACCTACCAGCTGATTATGGGGAGAGTACAATCAACTCTACAAACGATTACTTCGGAACAGATTTCACGTATGTTACACTCTTTGACAATGCAACTTCTATTGCTGGAATAACAGCAACCCCTGAAGAGAACATGTCCGCGATTGTTCTTGGAGCAAATGGCAGAGCAATCTGTAATATGTTCAGTATTTCGGAGTATAATGAGGACACAGATGACTCAACATATGCTGACAGCTTTGAATTGTATGTAAATGAGATTGGATATCTGTACTATGATAGACCAACCATTGACCATCCAGCTGATGTCACCTATATGGAAACCGAAACTGGCAACGTGATCACATGGACTCCAACTGCTGATGCAGGTCCTTGGCACTATGTCTTCAAAGTCAATGGCACATCTGTCGAAAGTGGTTCATGGACTGGTGCACAACTCACCTTCAACATTGACGGTGTGAATGTTTCCATTACCGAGTACGAGCTCACAGTTTTCGATAGACTAGGATACAGTGTATCCGACTTGGTTGTACTTAGCGTGACTGAGTATGTTGAACCAGGGCCTTCACTACCATTTGACCCCACTCTGTTGCTCATCATTGGTGGTGCAGCAGTGGTAATCGTAGTCATTCTTGTTGTCTTCATGAAGAAGAAGAAAGAATAGACTATTCATGGGTAGTGCAGCAAACTACCCATCTCTCTCTTTTTTTCCCAACAATACAACAACAAAAAAGGCAAATACACCTCTCGGATTCAATGGGAAGAGTCGGGAGGCTGAATGCCCTGAGCAAAAAGCGTGCTACTGCATCACCGCAACGTCTTGCCTATGTCCAAAAGGTCAGTGAACTGAGCAGACGTGGAGATATGAGTGCAGTGGCAGATCTGATGAAGGAATACTTCTCGGATAAAAAAGCTCATCCTTGGCATTCCCTCTACAAAGACATCGAGAAATACTGGACTCGGGAATATCCAAAAAAAGATGTGAAGGAAACTCTGATCCTCCTTCGTGATGCTGTTTTTAGTGTGTTTGATATACTATCACTTAGTATTGCTTTGGAAGTACCAACTTCTGATCTCGTGGACATCTTCACAAAGGTATCAAACTGGGATGAAGCGCGTAGAAAGGTCAGGAATAGATGTATCGAACTCGTGGAGGAATTGATACAAAAGAGAAAGACTAGATATCTAATACCATCAGCGCTAAAGCGAGAAGGACTGGGATTTCTGGTTTCGAGGATAGAATCTACTGAGCTGGAGACATTCAAAAAAGCAAAACCAAAGATGAAGGTAATATCAAAGAAGAAGAAAGTCTTGGATTTGACGTCACTGGAGAAAAGCCGCATAGGCAGTCAGTTTCTGAGGGAGCAGATGGTGATGGAAACTCAAATCGATAGTGGAGACCCCCGAGTTTCTCAACTCCTTGAGGCTTATGATCAATTCCTGCTAGATTTAGAGATAGATATGAGCGTGTCAATACCTGAATCTGTTCCAACAGAACAAATCACTCTGAACGGTTCTCCCATAGAGGAGATAGATGAAGAGAAGCCAGTCACAACCAGACGAGTCCGGCAGAAGTCAGTGCAACCACCATTGTCTGATTTCATTGAAGAGAAGAAGACAGTCAAGAAAAAACCCAGAAAGACCAAAGTGCAAAAGAAAGGGAGGGCAAAGAAGAAATGAGCAGGAAGAAGACAATCTCAGATCTTCGAGCTCTTGAGATGAATGCACTAAAGGAACTCAGAAAGATTGCTTACAACATCGATTCACCGGATCTAGGTGTGATGTATGATGCTGTTGGAAAACTCGCCCTCAACAAAAGAAACAGGTCGCTCCTACCGAAGGCAACTGAGCTATTTTCAGCGACTGATCAAAATGTGAAACAGGCGGCATTCACAGTAGCTGGTAAGAATGCATTTGGTAATTACATCGCTCTACTAATCACAGAGATGAACACCTTGAATCCTGTAGAAAGAGAACAGGTGCTTCAAGGTATTCAGGAGATGTTCTCGCAAACTGGAGGACCTGAATCAACAGGGGAACAGAAACTCTGGATAGAGTCATTGATGAGTCTTGGCAAGGAACACCAACCCACAGTGTTCAGTCTAATGAGATTTCTTGGTGACCCTGGTCGCAGATGGGTGACTGCACAAATCCGCGATAACATCTCCAATATCTCACTCGGGGCGATACCAGCAATTAGTGAGTTTCCCGGAAGGACACGAAAGAGACTAGTCAAGTTATTGGTGGATATTGCTTCCAAAAGGAGAAGAGAGATGCTCCCCTATGTCTGCGGGATTGTGGATGACAAGACATATGGCTATCTTGCAGCCTTCCTAAAAGGGAGTTCGTGGCAGGAAAGGGCCGAGATAGCAGCAGCGATATCCAATGTGGGGATACAGTCAACCTCGGGTATCATAATGGAGCTTGTAGGCGATTCAAATTGGCAGGTAAAACAGGCACTTCTTGAGAATATCAATATTCCACACTCAAAATTCACAGCAATTGCCAAGATGCTCAGTTATCTTGTGAAGGAAACACACACACGAGTCAGAGGACAGGCTGGGCGCACTCTCCTGCTACTCGGTTCAGTGAAATGCCTAGATTCTAATCTCAGTGAACAAAGAAAGAAAATTGAGAAGCGATATCGAACACAGCTCCTAAAGGCAGCACAAGCGAATAAGGACCTTGATGCTGAGTGGCTTGGTGTTAAGAGTGAGAAAGAAGACCCAATGCAGGACATATTGAAGAAGGTCTCTATGGATGATATATCAATAGATTCTGATACTTCTGAAAAACCTGAACCAGTCGGAGTTTCTCTTTCTGACCTCGCATCTGCCTCAGATTCAGGCGATGAGTCTGTTTTGGAGGTAAAGGACAAGTCAGCACTCTTGAGTGCTCTTCTTGGTGCTCAGAAGAAATCCGTAGAGGAACCTGATAAACCTCAAGAGAGAGAGCCTCAAGAACTGCAATTGGATCCTTCAATTCCTTCCACCAGCAAGTTTCTCCTTTTATTGCAACATATGTCAGCAAATGTAGGAAGAGATGTCCCCATCGATGATTTGCTATCGAAGGCTCAGGATGCAGGTATGGGTGAGGAAGAATTCGATGGTGTTATGGAGGAACTTGAGAAACAGGGACTAATCTATCGCTCAAGTAAAGGGACAGTAAGATATGTTGACATGGAACTTTGATATTCCCCCGATACAAAGACTAATCTTGAACACTGTAGTTACATGATGATGGATGAGCAGAGCGATGAGTGAAGAGCTACTCATAAAGAATGGAATGATTGTCACTGCTGACAAACGAGGTACAGTCATACCTAAAGGCTATGTGCGTGTCAACGGTACAAGAATTGCAGAGGTCAGTGAAGGAGAACCGAAGTTCACAGCAGACACAGTGATTGATGCATCTGGGTGTGTCATCATCCCTGGTCTGATAACAGCGCATACTCATCTGTATGGCATTCTACTACGCGGTGCAAGTCTAGATATTAAACCACCAACAGACTTTGCACAAGTTCTCCAGCGTGTCTGGTGGCCAGTAGACGAAGCCCTCACAGTAGAGGATGCCTATGCCAGTGCACTCTCTGCAGGTGCAGACATGTTGAGAAATGGGTCTACACTTTTTGCAGACACCTACTCAGGACCAAACTCGATTGAGGGGAGTCTTCAGGAGATAGCTCGCGGTACGAAGGAAATAGGCATTCGTGGGATTCTGGCATTCGAAATGACTGAACGAAATGATCCTCAGGAAGCAGAGAGAGGATTTCAGGAGGGTATCAATTTCATTGAGTCGTGTCGAAAAGAAGATTTGGTGTCAGCAATGGTCAGTCTCCACGCATCTTTCACCGTTGGAGATGAGATTGTTACAAAGGCTGTAGAAAAAGCCAGGGAACTTGATGTGCCCATAACAGTTCATACCTCGGAGGGTCTTGTTGACCTTTATCACAATCTCGAAGCCACCGGGGAAAGAACTGTCGAGAGGTTGGATAGACTGGGTGTTCTTGGTCCGAAGACTGTCCTAGCCCATTGTGTCCATATCAACGAGCATGAGATTGACCTGATAGCAAAGCGAAGAGCCTCTGTTGCACACAATCCCATGAGTAACATGCTAAACGCAGTCGGAGTCGCTCCGGTCCTATCTATGCTGGCAAAAGGTATCACTGTGGGACTTGGAAATGATGGCTGGATTTACGACCCATTCGAAAACATGCGTTGTGCGTTGACTATACATAGATTGGCTAGTGGGAACCCTAGTGCGATTGGACCAGAGGAGATTTTTCGCATGGCAACCATAGAGGGAGCTCATTGTTATGGACTAGGAAATGAACTAGGAAGTCTTGAGAAACGAAAGCTTGCAGATATTGTGATCCTAGATGGTTCTCGGGTGCCAACGCCACTTACACCTGAATCGGTGGTAGGTCACCTAATCAATACCTTTGGTGGTCGAGATGTTAGGGATGTAATTGTAAATGGAAGGGTTGTTGTTAAGGGAAGACATCTAACAAAGACATCAGATGCGCATGTATCAGAGGTTTCAAGGAAGTCAGCAGAGGGTCTCTGGTCGCGTCTGAATCGAGGATGAAAAAGAAGCGGGTGGGGCAGAGCCCCACAAATTCTACTTTCTACGCATACAGACAACTGCACCAATGATAACTATCACACCTACTCCAATCCCAACATAGAGTATGTTGTCCTGGAGGAGTGCAATAATATCAAGACCAAGTCCATCGCGAATAAAGGACACACTAAACCTATCATTGGATGTCATATTTCTAGCTTCAAGTGTGTATCTGGCGATGAACCCATCTGTTTTCAGGTAAAGGACATTCACCTGCATGAACATCTCGTCCTCAATTCCAGTTGTCCTAACACCCCAGTTCGTCGCATCGTTGACGAGGGTAGTGTTCTCAGTCCAGAACATCGAGTCCATGAGCAATTCACCCAGTAGACTGAAGTTACCTATTGGAACAGCAATGTGACCGCCAGCCAATAGAATACCCAGTAAGTAAAAGCCTTCAACACCTACTGAGGAGCCATTGGTATATACGAGGTCAACATCAACACCATCAAGATGGTCCCATGATGTGAGCGGATCATCAATGGATGGAGGTGTTGCTTCCACTGTAAAATTAACCCCTTCGTCAAGGGTCGTCACTCCTTCCTCAACGACTTTGAATTGGAAGGTGAACTCATCATTCAGTGCTACGCCCCATTCTAACCCTTCTGATGTTGCAGCTGCAACAGGGGAAATGAGGAACATAGCTACAAATGACATCACTAGCGCAATTTGTAGCGTGCGTTTCATTCATATCTCTCCAAACCCGCGTTTGCGGTATTAAACTGAAATCATAATGAATGCAGAAAAGGGATATGCGGATGTCTTGATGCCCGATAAACAGAGTTTTCAGTGAGGAAAGATTTGCAGCTTATAGGTGTAGACACTGCATCCAGAACTGACCTTTGACGACTCTATATTCGATGCGCACATACACGTCGTGGACACAGAAGCACTAGATGTGCTCGTTGAAATCGGGGAAACGTTTGGTGTGAGGGAATCACTTCTTATCTGCCACAGTCTTGATGCCAAAGAATACGCCCAACATAAGTATCCTGGACGCTTCATCTTTGCCAAGTACTTTTCAGGAGCAATGCGGTTTTCTAACGGATTAGAACAAATCCTCGATGGGATCGCTTCTCTTAGGGATGAGGGATATCACCTGGCAAAGATTCAGTCAGCCCCTATCATGAGGGGGAGGGCTTCAGCTAGTCGTAATGAACTAAGACTGGATGAGGATGAGATGGCTATAATGTTTGATGCCTTGAGTGATGACGGTGTTCCATTACTTCTCCATCTCTCAGACCCAGATACATACTATGCCACGAGATATACAGACACATCGATATATTCGTCAAAAGAGCGTGACTTGCAGGAGCTTGAGGGCGTCCTAAGGAGACACAGATCAATAAATTTTCAACTGGCTCATTTCGCTGCGCAGCCTGAGATTCATCGCCTTGATAATCTAGCAAGGTGGTTTGAAACCTACTCTAACTTCTGCATTGACACAAGCTCTGCTCGTTGGGTGTCCAGAGAGTTAGGTAAAGACCCAAAGAAAGCAAGGGACTTCTTCATCAAATATCAGGATAGAATTGTGTTCGGTAGTGATTGTGTGACTTGGAGACCAGAGAGGGATTATTATGAAGGAAGATATCTCGCTCTACGGCTTCTTCTGGAGTCTTCAGTCGAACATAGACCTTTGCCATTTCCGGATGCGGACACAGTCGATTCTGGAGGCACATTCATCAATGGATTGCATCTTCCAAAAGAAGTCCTTCGTAAGATATACTGGCAAAATGCTAAGGATTTCTATGCAGAATATGTATAGAACCTAGAAAATAATGGAGAGACAGGTAAGAGCTCCATCACATTTCTCAAACTCACTCATTTCTAGCTGGAGCACATCAAAACCAGCCTCTCTTACTAGGCGGGAGGTTTTGTTATGTCGAGATGACATTATCACCACACCATCTATTGTGAGTGTGTTTGCAGAATGTGACTCCTCTGGGGGAAGAACTATCTTTGTGAGGGATTCAAGAAACGGGCTCCCAAGGTAGCGCGGATTCAACAGGATAATGCCTCTATCAAGGTAGGTGACATGACTCTTGATGTGCATAATAGTCGGGTCTTCAATCCTATGTACAGGAACGTTTAGCCACTGCTGCAGCTGATCGGCTCCCGCATGGTTCGTTCGCTTGGTTATTCCACAGAGTAATGAATCAGGAAAATGAATGACATCACCGCCCTCAAGGGTTCCAGATTCTACAACTCTGTTGATCTGTTTAAATTGTGAGAGGACCTCTTCAACCTTGTCGCTCTCGCCCCTGCGGCTCTCCTTTGCCATGCGAGTGATCATGGCTCGATCTCCATGGACAACGACAGTATCCTCAACAAAACAGGAGTCTGGGTGAGTGTCATCTGGTTCTAGTTCAATAAGGTCTACTCCAAGGTCTTGAAGAGTCTGACAATACTTCTTATGTTGTTCCAAGGCTATGCTGACGTTGACCGTGTGGTGAAGTGGATGATCCGAAATACATCTCTTGAAATTCCTGCCAGGGGTTCTAACTATTGCTCGTGTTGTCAAATCTCTCACCACCCTATTTGAATGCACAATCATGTCTGTCTTTTCTTCTTTCCCTTTGGAGGTGAAAGGAATTCCATCAGTTCAATCTGCCTGAAGGGACCAAGGCGCCAGCCTTTGCCCTCAGTATTTCTCTCGACAACCTTCTCACGTTCAAGATTTCGAAGATGGTACAGAACGGTATGCGCTGTCACCTTGACATGGTCAGCAATCTGAGAGGTTGTTTTCCATTCTAAGGCATCAAGCAGCTCCAGAATTTCAGTGCGAGATATCAATCCTCTTCTGACATTGCGTATCAAATTGAGATATGCAAGTCTATTGATGCTCAGAGACCTCACCATTATGATTCAATGCACAAGCGACTAAGTGTTTTCTGGTCAGCGATTCTTCATTTCAGTTTCTGGCCTATGAGATGCTTAAAGGAGGCTGGTTCACTTCCCTCAGATATTGGTCGAATCCTATAGTCAGGGTAGCTGTGACTCAACTTGGCTGCTACCCGTGTGCCCATGAGCTTCTTGAAGATGTCAGCATTCTTTCCCCTCCAGAGATACACTGTTTTTGCATCATGATCGACGAACACAAGCACCTTGTTTGTGTCAATCTCAACAATCTTGCTCCTAGACTCGACCATCTTTGCTTGTGAGTCAATCTCGAAAGCTTCAACCATCTGTTTCAAGCCTCTGGTACGAGGAACTATAAAACCTCAACTTGCAGACCCACTTATGAGGCTTTTTCAGTGGGTATCAATAGTCCAACATATCATTATATGCAGCCCATGAGAATTGAATTTGGTTGGATGCTAGCGGAAGGCCAGTTGTAGAACCGATTCACAAAAGGAAGTGAAGTGATTCAATTGCCAGAAGGAAAGTCATCAAAGATCAAATTCATTGACCGTGAGATGCGAAAGATAGACATCAATCTGAGTGGTCTGGATGTTTCCTTTCCTCTGAATGCAATTCCTGATGCACTCTATGAGGCAATTGTGAACACCCTTGAAGGCGCTCGAGATACAGACCAAAAGATTCGCAGACTGTATGAAGATACCCTGATGAAACCCACAGTATCAACCCAGAACTCAACAGGTATTTTCCCCATCAATTCTGCAAAGAAGATTGTACGACTCACCTTAACTGATGAGGCTCTAGAAGATAGAATCCTAGAACTCGAGGGTGCGGAGCTCTCATTTCAGGGTAAACCTTTCAACGAAACCATTGATGAACGTATTGAGCTCTATCAGAATCTGATGCTGGATGATAGAAAGATCGATAGGTTCAGACTGGGTGCGGTTGAGATGTATGGGGATGTCACATATCAGAACATCCTGAGAGACCCGAGAGTCAGTCTCAACTTCTTCTGGACTCAGGCTACACAACCCGAGAGTCAGAGCTATCAGATAAACTGCATCGCCGAAATAGTCCCACCAGGAGACACCTTCTTCAGGTACATGAGGATCCTGAGGCGTCTTTTCAGCTCCAGATTGCTTGATCTTCGAGGGACAGAGGACTATGTCTGTGCATACAAGTTCTGGGTGTGTGAAGCCAAGGAGAAATCCCTGACCGAAAAAGCTGGCTATTCACTCATCTGATTAATAGTTCGTAACTCGTAGCAGTTTCTCTGGCAACTCATCTATGGAGTTAATATCCAAGACAACGCCATGCGCCTTCTTGGCAAGACTGTTAGCTGCATTAGGATTGTATGATGATTTTGGAACCAGAACTATCAGCTTGATTCCTAGTGGTTTCATTCTTTCAGCCAACTGCTCACATACTGCTTGGTCACTGAGGTACATATCAGTGGATAGAACGAAGATCTTCTCCTTCGCTCTAGTGTCCTCAAAATTCTCCAAGGCTAGCTTGATTGACTCTGCTGCACCTGTCCCGCCCCCAGCCCGTACATCAAGAAGGTCTGTAGCAACCTTGTCAACTGAGACATTCTTCTCAGCCATACTCTTGACCACATGGGTCACACTGTCGAAGAGAACCACCCCAAAATCGTCTTTCTTCACTCCATAGAGACCAGCCATCACGGAGATTGCCAACATTCCAAGTTTCTCAGCCGCATCCATCGACCCACTCTTGTCTAGTGCCCAATAGAATGCACGATGACCCTGATATGTCTCGGTAACCAAGAAGTCAGAAGTTTCAATGACCTTGAAGTTGGTCTGACCCTGTGTGAGAAGGGAGTCTATTGTTTCTTCGAGATCGATGAGGTCCATGTCGTCACCGATCCTGAACGGTCTGACAGTAGTTGATTCTAAGAGACCTCCAAGCATACTGCTGCCCATGGTCTGCTTTGCATATCTCATCCCTAAATCAATCAGCAACCTTCGAGCTATCTCCCTCAATTTCTTCTTTAGCTCATCTGGTAGCTCATCCCTGTAACTGTACCAAATCCGAACGATGTTAGTTGCAGGACCTCCTAAGAGACCCCCAAAAGCCATGTCCGCCCTATTTTTATCATATGGTTGAGTACCACCACCAACCCCTGCACCAACGCCTTGACGATAGCGTCTCGCTCCGTATCCACCGTAGCCACTGGTGCCGAGGGCAGCATGCAGGTCCTCATGGGCAATTGCACCTAAGGCACTTTGATTTTCCTTACTTGCGGCTATATCAGCAAGTTGCTTCAGTTGTTGACTGGAAAGACTAGCTGCAGAGATGAGATTGTGTAGCCTTTCGAAATCAGCTACTCCAGCTTCTATAAGTTTCTTGATGACCTCATATGACGGATTGAGCAGTTCGAGGATCTCAGCTTCAGACATACCGAGCCGCTCACCTGCTTTCTGTATCGTATCCCTTGAGGGGACTTGGCCCATTCGCGAAAGCTGTTTCACGGTGCTCCTGAGATGGCTCTTGGTCGGTGATGTGTCACACGCAGCATCAGCGAGCTTCTGCATCGCCTTGCTCCATTCCTTCTGTGTGTGACTACTTGGAAGATTGCCACTCATACCCATTCCCTGAGCCACAGCTGATCTCAGAAAGTCTGAGGGTGATGAACGCGCCTGTGCATCCTGGATGGTCGATTCAGTTTCCTTTTCCAGGAGGTTGTCCCAATTTTCATTGTCCCGAGCATTCTCAGACAGCTGCCTCATATCCACATTGTTGTGGCCGCCATTTTCATACTGCTCATCATAAGCCCGGAGAAGATCATCCATTATGTCGGTACCAGTATGCTTCTTTATCTTGTCTGCAAAGGCTGCAGCATCGCTAAGCGAGTATTGATTCGGTGCATTCTGGATATGTTCATCTATATTGTCAGGGACTCGCTTTAATTCCGAAGCATAATCAGCAGCTTCACTGAGGTCTGACAGATTATCTTGAAGCGTCTTGTCGAGAGACTCCCTTGTTTTCTCATCAAGTGTACCCATCTCCTCAATGTGCCTCAGTGCCCGTGAAGCAGTTGCAGTGTCTCTTTTCGCCAAATCGGAGAACTCTTGCTCTACATCATCATCTCCTCGGAGAGACTTTCCAGCTATATTCTCTGCAGCATTTGATAGGTTACAGACATCATCCAGGACCTGAAGTGTTTGCGCGTTCTGGATGTCCTGTGATGAGAGTACACCAGCCTTGTCTAGGAGTTGTGACCCAGCAACTTCCCTGAGCTCCTGGTCACTGGTGATTCCCCTTAGTACAATGTCACCATCTGTAAGATAGTCAGTCGCAGCCTGATAGAGCTGGGGATCTCCATTTTTATGCAGGTCTTGGAGGTAATCGTATCCTGCCTGCACCTTTTCCTTCTTTATGACCTTGGCTAGCTCCTGCTCCCGTCGAATCTGATCCATGACCTTCTGGAGTGCATCAGTCTGCTTCTTCGTTGCTGTAGCTGCCGCTTCCGCTTGTTCCTTGTCACTGAGCTTTGGTCGCTCAACCTTCTCACGTCCAAGCAGAATGTCCTCAGCGATCTCCTTTGCGATATCTTGGTCAGGAGGGAAAGTGGTGAAAACAGCAGCCTCGAGGAAGTCTTCAAGTGTTAGCTTTCCATTCCTGAAATATCGCGCGGATAGGAGTTGAGGAATTGACTGTGTTTGACGGACACTCGGTTTCTTTGCAATGTCCTTCCTTGCCCTCATGCGTTTTGTGAACTCATGTGCAAATTGAGGTACATTGCTTGGTACCGGAGTAACTCTGGGTTGAGCAGCCATCTCAAGTAACTCCGAGGTTCCTCCGCACTAGTGAGTTAACCGCAGGTTCAGGGTCAATTCCTGGTCTGAATCGTAATGCACCAACCAGTACGTACGTTGCGGCCTTCGAGAGTGTGGAGTGTGTAATGTTCTTCTCCTTCATCCGCTTTGTCATCTCAGCGGCAAGTCTTGAGATTGATATTCCTGCTCTGATACTTGCTGGAATCTCGATATCAGTATTCATCCTGGTTGAAGAAACTAGCCCATAGACCTTCTCGAGTACCGCGTCAGAGAGCTTGTACTCAGGACAATTCAACTTCAGAATCTCAATCTCGGTCTCCTTCCGGGGATACCCAAGCCGAATCCACACCCTGACACGGTCTCTGAGTGCCTCACTCAGTCTGTGAGCGCCACTCATCTCCTCCGGGTTCATGGTCAGAACAGGGAAGAAGCCGTCACTTGCTCGGATACGACCAAGCCTCTGAACATTGATAGACCGTTCCTCAAATGGATCCAACAACGAGTTCTGTACATACTCGCTGAGACGATTACCCTCATTTAGACCAAAGACTCCACCGAACACCATGGACTTCAATAATGGTCCAGGTTCAAATGCTTCCAAGGTGAATCCCTTGTTCAGGACTATACTCGGATTGAACGCCCCTACCAGGTGGGACGGCCTGACGCCCTCATCTCCGGTGATCCAATAGAGCTCTCTCTTACTCTTCTGAGCATAAGCCCGTAGAAGAAGCGTCTTGCCAACTCCCGGAGGTCCGATTATGCCTGGTATTAGATTTGAATTCTCACAGTCGGTGAGCACATCAAAAGCATCAGCGTATTGTTCCTTGATGACGATTTTAATGTCTTCAGATATAGAAGCCTTAAGTCGTTCATCAAAAGCCTCTTTGAAAAGTTTCATCTCGCTCTGCAACACAATGCCCCCATTGATACTAGTAGGGAGTATCTTTGTAGGGTATATAATCTACTCTCAAAATGACTGAGTGGTGTGATAAGCCTTACTGACTTAGGAGTAGGCTAACAGAGTAGGTTGGCCGCCAGTGTGATTGAGGAGATTGCAAGAAAGATAGATATCTGAGGATGGTAATCGAACACGGGAGGTCTTTTCATTGTCTTCTAAGAAGGAGTCTGGTTACGCAACAAAAGGGGTGGGACAGCCGCTTGAACCATTCACTTATGCAACCCCCAAACTGGGTGTGCATGATGTTAGGGTTTCAGTCACGCACTGTGGCGTGTGCCATACCGATATCCATGCCATTGACAATTACTACGGAATAACGGCGTATCCTTTTATCCCCGGTCACGAGATTGTTGGTCACGTTTCAGCTATAGGTCAGGAGGTATCTGACCTGAAGATAGGAGATAGGGTCGGAGTCGGTTGGCAGGGTCGCTCTTGTATGAAATGCGAGTGGTGCTTGCAAGGTGAAGAGCAGCTATGCATTGACATTGTTCAATCAGGAACATGGGTCCCATATGGCGGCTTTTCATCCTCTGTAGTTGTGGATAGCCGCTTTGCCTACCCGTTGCCAGAATCCATGCCCTCTGAAGTAGCTGCGGTGCTCATGTGCGCTGGAATCACAGTCTATTCACCACTCCGTTCGTATGCAAACCGAGAGAGGCAAAAGGTTGGCATCATCGGTGTCGGGGGTTTGGGTCATATCGCATTGCAATTTGCATGTGCCCTAGACTATGAGGTCACTGCAATCTCCTCCTCACCAGAGAAGGAGAGGCAAGCACTTGCCTTTGGCGCAGACCACTTCATGGTTTCGAGCGACGAGGCTATCTTACAGGAATCAGAGTTCAGCTTTGACCTATTGTTTTGCACAGCCAGCAATAAGATCAACTGGAGGCTCTTGTTGAACACCTTGAAGAAGAATGGCAGTTTTATCCTAGTTGGTTTCCCAGATGTGGAGTTTAATTCTACTGACCTAGTAGCGCACCAGCTATCGATCACAGGTTCATTCATAGGCAATCGAGCTACAATGCGGGAAATGCTTTCGTTTGCCCAGGAGCATGATATCATACCCAAAGTGGAGTTGATGTCTATGTCAGAAGTCAATGAAGCTATTCTAAAGGTGAAAGAGAACAAGGCTCGATACAGAATCGTTCTAGTCAACAACTCTGCTCGGATGTAGCCTTAGGATTTGTCCATTCTAATAGACGATGAAACTCATTGTTTGAGAAGATACATATCAACGAATGGGTTAGGTAGTGTTCGATCGAATAAAGAATAGGGGTTTACTTAGTATCTCATTTCTGTCCAAGTTCGGAATAGGTAAAGAGTGCTGGCTCACCACCGGTGTGATAGAACAGAGTTGGGGAGTCTGATGCAATATCACCTGCAAGAGCCATCCTGATGAGGGCCAGTCCTGCCTTTCCAGTGTAGACAGGGTCAAGAAATATTCCATCCATTTTAGCAAACATCTCAATGGCACTGACAACAGCATCGTCAAGGATAGCGTAACCCTTCCCCATGAAGTTGTCATCAATGATTATCTTAGGCTTGAAACTATCTAGTTCATATTTCTGAATGGTTCTCTCAATTAGATCCTGAACTCGCTCCTCGACCTCCTCCTTGGGGCTAAGGACGGTGATACCGACAATTTCAATGTCCAAGTCCAGCATATGTGCACCCAATAGCAGGCCAGCCTGTGTTCCTCCTGTGCCAACAGCTACAATGATCCTCTCAGGAAAGAACTGCATCTCCTTTAATTGCGTGTTGAGTTCCTCCATCGCCACAGCATAGGGAACGACACCTATTGGCATGGCAGCTCCAGCTGGAATTGCATAGGGAGTCAGACCAAAGTCTATGAGAGTATCCATGACCTCATCGAGTCGTTGGTTGAGCATGAGGGGAGCGTCGTCTGGGAAGAACTTTATCTCAGCACCCAGCATCTTGTCAAGTAGAAGATTGCCGGTGTACTCCTCTGGTTCTTCGCCTGCTAAGAGAAGTATGCATCTCATTCCAGTCACTGCCGCTACGGCAGCAGTCTGACGACAATGATTGCTCTGGAGACCTCCTACCGTCACAAGTGTGTCACACTTGTTTGCAATGGCGTCACCTACCACAAACTCAAGCTTTCGGGTCTTGTTCCCTCCAAACGAGATTCCTGTCTGATCATCACGTTTAATCCATAGTTCATCTACCCCGATTGACTCACTCAGGTTCTTGAGACGATGCAGGGGAGTAGGAAGGAAGGCTATCCGTTCTCTGGGTAGGTTATCAAACATTGTCTATCCTGCAGCTCCTGTGAAGTACGAGATGAGAAGCATCAGGATCGCCGTCATGATTCCTGCAAAAAGCGTCTTTGCTCCGTATGCCCACATGTTCTTCTTCGAGATGGAACCAAGGAAGAGACCCAAAGAGAAGAGAAGTATCAAACAGATGGCAATTGCCATGTAGAATGCCATCCGATATCCAATCAGACCACCAGGAACAAAGAACAATGGTATAATAATGATGAATGCTGCGATTGCTGGAGATGCACCATCGACGAGAGCAACAACGACTGAGGTCGTCTTAGTTGCCTTCGCATACATCGAGTCGCTCATATCACTAAGCATTGCTTTCCCAATCTCGCCCACCTCACGGTCTCTCTCAGCACTCTCTGTGAGATATGATCCGCTGAAACCAGAGATTGCCATTGCAATGCTAGTACCTGCAGCTGCAAGAAGGATAGCGTTGAACTGGAGACTCGCCTCTGTTGGATTTGCAGGGTTGATGGTAATAAGACCACCAAGGATGAGACCGAGCATTGTGAGTGCCCCGTCAAAGGCGTTCATTGCAAGGTACCTACGAGCAATCTCAACGCCCTGCGTCAGTTCAAGAGCCCTCATAATTCGTTGAATACGCCCACCTTCAAAGGTGGGGTATGTCTTGTTATCTTCCTCAGATTCAGACACTGAGTTTCTTACTCCATGGGTCAGATAATTTGCCTACTAATGTGGATTGAATATAAATTAATGGATTGCCACCACTCTATCCAAAGAATGGGAAGAACAGGAATCCTGGAATCATTATTGCAAGTATGAACAATGTTACTATTAGTAGAATCACAGCGAGAAGAATCCACATCCAGCATTCACAGCATCGTGAGCAGCAACCCTTCTCCCTTGCTGGGGGTTGAGGTTGAGCCCCATAGTCTCCGGGCATTGGAATCTCAGTCATATCAATCACACAGAGTGTTTGTGAGTATAGATTTACGACTGTCAATGCTGCTTAAGAGGATTGTCGGTCTATAGGCGCAGAGGTTTTAAGGGCTCGGACAAAATGGAGTTCGTGAATCGTGAGAGATTCAGAGGCACGCGTTAAAGGGGAAAGGTGTTTTGACCGAGGAGAACAAAGTCTACACCATTTTGGACAGACCCTGGGGACTCCGAATGATAGGTGTCACCCAGATGGCATTTGGCATTTTTGGATTGCTTGCATCGATTGGAATCCTGGCTGCAACGATTGTGGGAGCTCTGGACTCCATTGGCTATCTCTATAGCCTTGTGCTATTTGGAGGAGTTGCAGCTCCGTGTCTCTTCATTGGCAACTATGTAGACGACCTAAGAAGATGGGCAGTCATAGCCCAAATAATCTACAGTATCATAGCTGTTGGTTTGGCAGGATTCTTGATCTATGTGAATGGACTGGCTTACAATTGGACTGTTCCTCTCTTTGATTTTAGCATTGAACTTGCAATCGGGAATGTGGCGGCATTCATCGTCGTGAGTCAAGGACTCATTATCCTATATCTGCTGGCTAGATGGAGAAGGGTTGCCCCGCCCCCAGGGGTGAAAGTTGAGAGAGATAAAGCAAGGGCTAGATTGATTGAAGCAGGTCTTATGCCAAGCCCCTTAGAGCCTGCTTTATTGGCTCCTGATGGAGCCAGTAGACTGACTCCCGATGAAGAGCAGAGGGTTCTAGACGTGACTAAGGTCGTCACAGAAGAGGGTATGGCAATCCTTTGTTCCAATTGTAATGGTGCAACCCCCTTATCAAAGGCTGAAAAGAACAACACTGTTCACTGTGAGTATTGCGGAGTCACACTTGGAGTAAGTAGCGTGTTTGTTCCTTGTACCAATCATAAGGAGTATCTTGCAGCTACAACATGCAATGTTTGCGGAGAGCACTTTTGCAGACAATGTCTGACTGTTCAGGAACCACCAGTAGATGAAAAGTGGCAAGGTTCTGCAGTCTATCTCTGTAAGAAGTGCTTTGAAGGTCGTTACCGTCCAGCAGTCACAACTGCATCACTCGTCATCCCAATAGATCAGTTGTTCTCAACAGCAGGAAGCAGGTTCTCGAAGGTGGGTCAGATGTATAGCAGTTTCCTAGGAGCGTATGCGAATGGGATGAAGCACCTCTGGAGGTTGCCACTCGAGCTACTCGCTGGTCTAGGAAAGTCGGGAGGAGGAGGAAGCGATAACTGCGTAGGAGCCTTGCTCTTAATCGTGATTATTATCATTGCTATTCCAATTCTAGCAGGGGTTCTGATGTTGCTAGGAGCAATAGTCATTATCCCAATTCTGTTCTACGCTGGATTGGTGGCAGTCACTGTGGAAGCTGCGAAGATTATCAGTGGAACAGACTTTGTTTCTGTAGATAATGCTCGAGTAAAGAGCATTCACACTCATCGCAAGCCAAAGGTGGTGGAGTCAAAGCTCAGACCATCAGTTCGAGTGTGGGATGATGAATTTAGAAGAGCTGCATCTGAACATAGACGCATTCAAGAGAGATATCAAGAGGAACAAAGAAGACGCGAGGCTCGAAGAAACGCCCGTGCTGAGTCATTCTGGGGGCCTGGGACATGACCGAAGTAACGCAAGAGCGGATACTCTGTCCTGTCTGTGGAGGTCCAGTGAAGGTAGACCAACAGGACAAGGTCAATCGATGCGAGTACTGTGCAAGCCCAGTACTTGGTCCAAGCCAAAGTAGAAATTGTGTCAATCACCCCGATGTATTAGCCAAGGAGGTCTGTCATGTCTGCGGAGACCTTGTTTGTGAGGATTGCATGCAGAAACGTGTTGGTGAATATGGTGGAAAACTCCTCACGATTGTAAACTGCGAGAAAGCCTCCTGCATAGCAGAGAGCGAATGGGCTAAGCCCTTGAATGAGGAATACCAGAAACTAGCTAACATGGACTGGGCTGATCGAATCGATAACATCATCCTCAGAGTCACAGGACTGGGGGCAATCATCATGATGGTCTTCGAGCTGATCTTCTTCTTAGGTGTCATGTTCTACCATTTTCTTACTCCTTGGAGTATTCCACAAGTAAGCATCGAGTTTCTGGGTCCAGAGATAATGAATCCAATCACAATCCTTGTGCTCAGCATATTCGGTAATCTGTTAGCCGCGATTTTGCTTCAATCTGCGCTGCAGGTCTTTGTGCATGAACGACAACTTGGAGCAGGAATCACTCTCCTTGTGATTCTTATAATCGAAGTCGCGTATCTCATCATAAGAGGTCTGTTCTTTGGACTCCTTACCTTCCCAAATCCATACTTCTTACCAATTCTAATTGCAGCATTTCTGTTTGGAACCATCCTAGTCTTTTTTGGCTCATTAATGGCCATCTATGTTGGGAACAAGAAGCGTGTTCAATTGAAGGAAACTAGGGAGAAGCTCAACCTTTCTATCAGAGATGAAATAGAGAGTCTGAAGTGACATTCCTGAAGAGGTTATGTGGGTACATCAAAAAGGTCAATCAACCTGAACCGGTCAACATCCACCAGACCTAGGTCAGTTATCTTCAGTTTAGGAATCACTGGCAGAGAGAGAAATGCCATTGCCATGAATGGTTCCTGTAGTGGTGTCCCTAGTTTGTGCGCGGCTGTCTTCAGGTCCTTCAATTTCTCACTCACATGTTCAATTGATTGGTCAGACATGAGACCTGCGATGGGTAGTGGCAAAGACTCAATCACCTTTTCGTCCTTCGCCAAAGCGATGCCGCCCTGCATCCTTACAATCTGTACAGCGGCATGAATGAGGTCTTTGTCATTGGTTGCGACTGCTACAATATTGTGAGAGTCATGCGCAATGGATGAAACCATGGCTCCTTCTTTAATGCCCATTCCTTTCACAAATCCAACAGATCTGGGTTCTGATGCATTATGACGTTCAATGATTGCGACCTTGGCTATATCGCGATCGATGTCTGGAACGACTAGACCATCTTCCACCTTTGGTTCTTCAATGAGTCGCTCCGTGATAATCTGGTCAGGAATCATTCCAATGACATTCATTAGCTCACCACGGACCTTCACCTGGAAATCTTCGGGTTCCAGATAATGGATGTTTACAGAACGTCTGAGGCGTGGTTGTTGTTCAACTCCGAACTCCTCGACCATCTTGCCATCTTTTGCTACAAGAACTCCCTGTTTGTAAACCATTTCGACATTGATTTTCTCAAGCGAGTCAAGGACAACAATATCCGCATGATATCCAGGAGCAACAGCACCAGTGTATTGAAGACCATAGTGTCTTGCTGTAGACAACGTTGCAACCTTGATGGCGAGAATAGGGTCAATTCCGTACTCAATCGCTTCTCGAATCATACTATCAATATGACCTTTCGTCATGATATCTAGTGTGTTTCTATCATCTGTAACGAAGCTACAGAACTCTGCAGTATGCGGCTCAATCAAATGAGCGAGTGCTTTCAAGTTCTTCGCAGTAGAACCCTCGCGGATGTGGATATGCATACCTCTAGCAAGCTTACTTCGAGCCTCTTCAATATCAACACACTCATGTTCAGAAGTGATTCTCGCTGCAACATATGCATTCAAATCGAGTCCTTTCAGTCCTGGAGCATGACCATCAACTCGTTTACCCATGCCAATTGCCACCCGTATCTTCTCCAGTATTGAAGGATCTCTATAGATTACTCCAGGGTAGTTCATCGCCTCTGCTAGACCTAATACATAATGCTCGGTCATGAGAGGCTTGATATCAAGAAAGTCAAGAGAGACTCCATTCGTTTCCAGGTCTGTTGAAGGTACACAAGATGGCAGCATCATATAGAACTCAAGAGGGCCTCCACGCATGCTTTTACTCATGTACATGATTCCTTCCATACCAAGAACATTGGCAATCTCATGAGGATCAGCAATGACAGCTCCGGTACCATGGGGAACGACTGCGCGAGCATATTGAATGGGCATCACCATTGAAGACTCCACGTGGACATGGCCATCAATAAACGAAGGCGCTACATACCTCCCCTTTAGATCTATCACCTCGTTTCCGAAATATTCCCCGATTCCAGCGATGAACGGCCCATGAATTGCTATGTCACCTGGTGTCACTTCACCAGTGAAAACATTCACCACATTCGCATTCTTCAGAACAAGATCAGCATATGTCCGTCCTGATGCAACATCAATCATTTGGTCAAGTGGATAATCATCTCTGCGTGATAGAAACATCTCACTCACTCCTTATGTCCTGTGCGTCGGTAATGAAAAGGGTTTCCAATAACCTCACTTTGTCGCTATTGCCACAAGTCTTGTTGCCTCATTGTCATAATCCCTTCCATCGAGCCCTCCATAGATTATTACTTCTGAGAATCCAACTGAATAAAGCATTTGCTTGATTTCATTTCCCGAGTAAAGCCAGTGTGTAACATTCCATCGGTGTACTGACCCATTATGCTCGATGAAAATCCATGTGTTGCGTATCTTACTCCAGTCCTCAATTGGTTCACGTTCTTCAAGGATGAAACCATGAGGCCACTCAGACCAGCTATGTCGATTGAAGATCCTTGCGAGGATTTCTTTTCCTATGGATTCAAGAATCAACCTTCCACCAGCTCTGAGGGAAGCATAGATGTTCCGGAGTACCAACATCTGTTCCTCATGATCTTCAAAATAACTGAATGATGTGAACATGCTGAGAACAACATCGAATGTATTCTTCCTGTAAAAAGTCCTCATATCGTCCTGCACGAACTCTATTGTTAAATTCTCTTCATCAGCTGTCTTCATCGCCTTTTCAAGGTATAACCTTGTTCTATCAACCCCAACGACACTATGCCCTCTTCTGGCAAATTCCAAGGAGTGTCGACCTGTTCCGCAACAGAGGTCAAGTATGAGTTCATCCTGCCGAATCTTACAGAGTGACTTGATTGCATCAACCTCATTAACTGTTTGAGCAATTCTAGCCTCACTGAACAGAATGGGTTCCATGAGCTCCCACATCTCATCATTCTCATACCATTCGGTCTTGCCTTCTAGAGACATGCAGTATCAACTCCAACAGGGTCTGCTCAATGCCCTAATGAGACCGAATGGACAAAAGGGTTTGGTAAAAAAGAAGAGAACATCGGTCTCGACTGATCAAGACCGATGTACGTAGATGTTACGTCTTGTACTTCTTGACATATACTATATAGACCACAACGATGACTCCAACACCTATTGCTGCTGGAATAGCGATAGCACCAAGAATGGCTAGGATGTCAGGACCGAGAGGAGTGATTTCCTCAACCACTAGAGGATGAGTCTCCATTGGAGTTATCTTGACCCAGAGGTATCCATCAGCCAGTTGGTCGCGTCCTATATTTAGCTCCAAGAAGGATTGCTCAGAGATGGCACCAAACTGGAAGCCCATGTCACTCGCTGAACCGACTAGGTAATCATTGAGGTCAGTCCAACCAGTCCAGTGGGTTCTTCCATTGAGGGAACTATACAACACTGCGGTGCAGGTTGAAACATCTCCAGTTAGTATTGACACATTGTACCAAGTTCCTGGTGTTGTGTTCAACATTAATCCGTGAGCCTCCACGCCAAATCCCGGAAGTGGTAGGGTGAAGTTGTAGAATGCTGTGTTGCTGACATCGAGGACTTGAACATTGGTGTAAAGATCATTCGTTCTATCAGTCCATTGAATGGTCAGATTTACCATGTAGTCATGGTAGTTGTTGCTAGCTCCCTGTGTGTTGTTTGCGACAGTATACGCACAGATGCCAACTATCGCCGGACCATCATACCATTGCTGTCCCATGTAGTTGAATGTGTGATTGTTCCAGATGGATGGATGTGGCACAATCTGAGCCCCATCCCACCGGTTTGCCAGATTTGTACTACTGGTGTATAGAACATGGCCAGAGGTGTCATAGATCGAAACCTCAATACTGACTGTGATATTGTCAGGATTGGTCAGAATCAATGTCATGTTGTACAAGTGGTTGAATGTTGTATCAACAAAGAATCCTCCTACATCATCAAACCCAGCAGATGGTGCATCGACAACTGGACCCAAGTTAAACTCGATCCATTCATTCACATTGTTTGCAATAGACATCTCAATGAAGTATTGACCTGCAGGAAGATAGTACTCATTTGCGGGTGCAAGAGTAGTAGCGAAAGTGATTCCCCAATCAATCCGATAACCATTCTCATAGACACCAGTCAGATAGACAGATAGTTCACCACCAGTCGCAGTTGAATTAACACGCAAAATGGAGGGTTCATCGAGAGTTAATGTGTAGGCTCGAGAAACTCGTGCACCAATGTAGTTCTCAAACTGGAACTCATGGTTCAACGGAATTGCTCCTTGACTGTTTGTCTGATGATATAGTGTGTATGCAATGTTATCACCGCCAATAACAGTCACATAGTATGGTCCACCTCTGAAGAAATACTCTCCAACAGTTGGTGTATAGACTGCATCTTGGTAGCGCATTCCACCGTTATAGTAGTACGTCCACTCTGCACTGGTGAACATGATGGCAGCTCCTTGACTCGCCACAATCGCAAACTCTGGGTAATTGAACGCATATGTCAAAGATGCAACATCATCAGGAGAGTCAACCTTGTATGTATGAACTGTAGGTGCTAATTCTTGGTGTACCCAGCTGCCAGTGTCACCCCTTGAGAGCAATTCTCCGGTTGGTAGCTCACCAGTAACAACATTCTCCGCAGCGATTGATTGTGGTGAAACCGCAACTGGTAGGAAATCAAACAAAGCAAAGGTCCCCACAGATGGGAATATCTGTAGAAGGACATAATGAGTCATGGAAGGAGAAGGCTTGAACGGAAGGGTCCAGATATCACCACCTGAACCACCATACTCGGTGATGTAACGACCTTCTTGATCATAAACAAGTATACTCCATGAAACATCATCTTGCCTGCAATCAACAGTCAGATGAACGAACTCTTCCCCACCGACACCCAATGTTCCAATATACATGTATCCAGCATCAGCAAGGACTGGAGTGTGTTGTCCAAAAGCGAGTCCGAATGTTCGTGTTTCCAATGTGGTATTCACAACATGCTCACTTCCATCAGCTGCTACAAAGTCGAAGAACTCTGGAAGGAGTGTTGGATTATCAAATGGACCAGTGGCCCACCCATTGAATGACATCCAATTGAAGGGTGGATTTGTGCCGTCAGTGAAACCACCAGTACCTACAGCCCAGCCTGTGGCGTCATATCTATTTACTCTATAATCCAAATCTTCATTCAGATGCATCGTACTTCTAGAAACCCAGGCTAATGGATCTGGCTCCACATATACGTAAGTATGATTAGTGGCATCAGATCTGAAGCCTTGATTGTATGATTCTATTTTGATATTCGTCTGAAGTGCAGATACAGGTGCAGCAAGCGCTCCGAAGAGAAAAATCATCGAAACTGCTATACCTAGTACCATCTTCATACTGACGTGCTTCATGGCACATCGTCACCTCGAACTAGATTATGATATTATTGAATATGAACTCATTTCGTTCAAACTATTGCCTTTTAGATATGAGAACAATCACAATAATGATGAAAGATCCAATGGATGCAATGAGTATAGCCATTTGAACAAGATCTAGTCCGTATCCGAATGTCGGTATGACTTCGACCATCACAGTATCCGTTGTTTCAAGAAGCAATAAGTCAAATACGCATATCGTATAGTTGTGGACCCCAAGGGGAAGCCCTTCGACATGAACTGTCACGTTTGAGGATTCCCAGGGCATCCATGCGTGTGAGTCTATCAACTCTCCATCCAAATAGACTTCATAATAAAGTAGACTCAGGTCTGACGGCGTCCACGTTATTACACTCTCATTATAACCAAGATAGATTGTGAAATCCTCGGGATGGTTAATCCATGGTGGTTGTTGTTCCACCACCGTGACAGTCACAGAATCTGAGAGAGTCTGGTTGTTTTGATTTGTCATTGTAAGTCTATAATCGTACTCTCCAATATCCAATCCATCAACACTAAGTAAAATGTATTCATAAGAGGAATTCCAAATGCCTTCTCTGACAAGCGTATCATCCAGGGTGATGTTGTAAGATTTCGGGTTCAGGTCAAAGGGTTGCCAGAAAATAAAGTGTCCGGGAACTCCCTCTTCGTAAGTGATGTCAATCGGATGATTGATGGTTGACTTAGTGACTAGTTCCATCCCGAAGTGTATGGCTTGTTTTACAAAGAGATTTCCCTCCAGTGTCTGTCCATAGTAATCTGATGTGTACATAGGTTGATAGTTTCCATATGGAGAGGATCCAGACACTATTGCAACACTGTTGTTGAAAAGACCTAGATTTTTTTCGAGTGTAGCACATACAAAGGACCCTGTTTCGCCAGCTGAGTGCACTAATGGAGGAGCTGAGTCGGTGTCAAAACAATGAGCGGATTCCGCATAATACAGAAGCGGGTGGATATCTTGAATGGTTGTTGTTTCTAGAGCGACAGGATAAACAGCAACGCCAGGACTCAATACAGAGTTGCTGCCATAGAGAATTGTCGATCCATGCATCAATACACCTGAAACTCCCTCGACAATTGGAGACACGAAATCATCGTCACTCATCCCAGTTGCTATTACTCGATAAGACGCGTCGCAATTTGAGATTGGATCTTCAACTATTACAGATTCGGGATAGACATGTGAGCCAATATACTCCAGGATTAGAGACATCTGGTCATTGATGTAATCGCCATAGGTATCAGAGTCGGTCCCTATCCATAAGAACTTGTGACCCTGGATAAACCAAGCATATATAGTTAGGAGCTCATCAAGACTGAAGACATTCGATTCACCCCAAATTGCACCGATTATGAGGCCACTAGCGTTGCTCAGAATCGTATAATTAATGCCACCCCGAGCCCATACAACCTCATATCCCAGATCCTCTAGTTCGGATTCAAGCGACAGGTCAAGAGATTCTACTTCAGAGTAATATTGTCCATGCGAGTAGTCAAACACAATTAAAGGTCGATTTGAAGCTGATGTCACCCAATCGACTGGAGTTTCCGCATAGGCCCCCTCCATTTTGGATATAGGAGTAGATATCACCGGAATCATCAGCATCAATACGATAATTAGAAATGCGAGTCTAATCCTCCCATCGTTCATGCGAATCCCGTCATTTATGATAACGATTCTGGGATATATACCTGTGCCAAAATAGAGCAGTCCGAATCCTAGGTGTGTATCATATGCAATCACCTTTTATCTTGGGATATTAGCAGATTGTCAGCCTCTGTTGGTGAGGTGTAAGAGGAGAACACAACAGGAATGAAACTCAGAACAGATTCCAAAAGCATTGCATTATTGGCTATTTTCACATCAATAATAATAGCACTTGAGATCTTTCCGATTATAGGACTGACTGATTTCTATACACCAGTTCCTAATTTTACAATAGACTGGACAGGTATCCCGATTATGATTATATTCCTTGGTCTAGGAATTACATTTTCAACCATATCTATTGGTGTGATGTGGGTTTCTATTGCATATAGGAATTTTAACGGGGCAGCCTTCAAGTTCTTGGCTGAACTGCTCACATTGCTTGGACTCGTAGTTGCTAAGCTGATTATACGGGATCGTGAACTTGACTGGAAATTGAGGACTGGAATATATCTCGTTTCTGCATGTGTATTCCGATCCATTGGGATGTACTTTGGGAATATCTTCCTCTTCACTCTCTTTGGATACATGCCGATAGATATAGCAATAGGTTTCTCAGTGATTTACATTCCATGGAATGTACTACAGGCGGCAATCAATGTCATTGGAGGTACTCTTCTCTATCAGATGATTCCTGAAAACCTTGCCATGCAAGCAGGACTTGGTAAGTATAGGACCATCAGTGAACACAAGTACGAAGAAATATCAGCGGATGAGCTAGAGTCAACCAGTAATGAATAGAAAACAGATCACCCTGATTCCTCTGAAAGACTTCCCAATAGTCCAGACTGGAGATAATATCCCAGACCTGATTCTATCAGCTCTTGGAAAGAGTGACGAGAAGATCATTCCCGGGGATGTCATTGTCATAACTCATTCAATTATCTCAGTTGCAGAATGGAAGCAATACCGGTTGAAAGATATCAGAGTGTCAGACAAAGCGGTAGAAATAGCTGAAAAGATAGAACACTCAAAAGAACGAGTAGAGGCAGCACTTCTTGAGGCCAGTGAGATTCTGAGAGAAGAGCCAATCTTGATAACAAAGACAAAACAGGGGTTCATCACTGATTTTTCCGGAATCGATGAGAGTAATGCCCCACCAGGTACACTCATTGCTTTGCCTGAGAATCCAGATGAATCCGCTCAGAGTATTAGTGACTCACTATCCACATCAGTGGGTTTCACGGTTCCAGTCATCATCACGGACACTCAGGGAAGGCCTTGGAGGAAAGGCGCTGTCAATCTAGCAATAGGTGTAGCAGGCATGTCCTCCTTCATACACAATGTTGGAAAGAAAGACCTCTATGGATATGAGTTGAGAGGGTCTCTCGTATGTTTGGCAGATGAGATTGCTAGCTCAGCAGAACTCATCATGGGTCAGGCTAATGAGGGAATTCCCGTGGTGATAGTGCGTGGTGTAAACTTTGAAAGGGCAGATGGCTCCGCATCAGAGATACTGCGTGCAGATGAGGAGAATCTCTTCTACTAGTCTATTATATGAACCCGCCGTCTGTCAATCAACAAGATAACTAAGACTACGATACCTATTACTCCACCAGCTATACCTAGAATGAGTGGGTCGAGAGTGAATAATTCAACCTTAGTCGTTGGTGATGTAGTTGTTATGTTCATCATTGGGAAATTGTCTTGGTCGTCCTCGTCTATGATGTAGGGACCCTCACCACTCCAGTCAGACCACCAATTACCGGTGTCAACCTGATTGTCCCAATGGTTAGAAGTGCCACTACAAATTGCATTAGGATTGTTAAAAGTAAAGATATTATCGTAAATTTCATTCCAGCGAGAGGTGAGATCAACACATATCCCGACCCTTGTATTGTTGCAAACTTCATTCTTCGTTATTAGGCAGTCTGATGAACTATTCAGAAGAATTCCTCTGGTATTCCAGCAGATACTGTTACCTCTGATAGTACACATATCTGAATCTCCCAGAAAAATAGCATCTTCATTTTCATAGATATCTACGTTTAAGATTATGCTATTTGGATTGTTGACAAGTACAATCCCTTCACCATTCTCCCAGATTAGACCATTGTAAATACGAATGTCGACAGACCATCCGGAGGCAATTCCCTTGAGATTATTTCTGAAATAGCATCCCGAAAGCACAATTGTTTCAGAGTGCCAAGTTATAGATGCGGCCCAGCTGTTATCATACCCCAACAGGCTCAATAGTAGAATGTCAGTAGAGTATTGTACATTAATTCCAATTGTGTTGTTATGAAAACTGACATCACCAATCTCACAACCATGGCAACCAATAAGAACGATGGCTGTCGCCATTCCGGGATCATGGAATTCATTTCTATAGCGATCAGAAATAATTCCATAATAATCACCACCAGTCAAAATAACATCTTTACAACAAATGAGGATGACTTGACCGTAACCTTCTCCATGAAGGACAGATCCATCAAGCTGTGTAAAGAAACCAATTGGTCTGCCATTTACCGTGTTATTAAAAAATCGTATGCTACTGAAATTCCAATTAGCATAGTTATCGACTGCAGGGAAAACGCCACCCTTATCGAATATGTTGTCGATAATGTCACAATTGTATGATGGACCATCAGCGACATCAGATGGATAGTTGGTTCCATACCAACTGAAAACAAAACCATACCTTCCATCACCAACAATGTTGTTGGAGATGTTGAATCCGGTAGCGCCTTGCAGAGCAATTCCGTAGCCAATCCGCTGAATCTCATTCAGATAGATATCACAATCAGTTCCTCCATGGATCACTATTCCTGCTGAGTAAGAACTGTAACTACATATCTCATTCGAATAAACATCAGTGTCATTAGAATTCACTATCTCGATTGAGTTCGAGTTATTAGTGAATGTGTTGTGCCTTACCATACTACCATTTGATGATATGAGGATGCCTTTAAGGTTGGAAGTGATATTGTTATACTCGACAAGATGACAATCACCCCGCAGTTCGATACCAGACCACCAGAAGCCAACAATCTCATTTGCTCGTAGGGTGCAATTACTTCCGCTTAATAATTCGATTCCGTTTATAGGCATGAAGACGTCTGTTTCAAGTGCTATAATCGTATTATCAACGTAACTAATGTTGTACGCTAATACTGAAGAGATGCCACTCCATCTTACTATTTTGAAGGAGTTGGATGAAACTACAGAGTTCCGACAACTGACAAGATTCATACCCACTGAACAATGGTCGAAATTTTGAGTATTATTATGGATTGAGGTGAAGTTACTGTGATAGACATTAATCACAGTATTAGAAGCGTTGAAGCTGTTGTGAGAGATATTACAGTTCGACAGTTTGTAACCTGAAACTCCACCATAACTATTGAGCACTTGGTTACAACAGAATTTGCCATTGCTTACATTCGCAAGAGTAATTGGAAATACAAGATAATGACCCATGTAGTCGTATATTGGTGACGAAAATAGGCAGTTTTGGATGATGAAGTGACTTGTTGTATTCATGATCCAGATACATGCAGAACTGCTAGTTGTGATGTTGAGGTTCTCTATTAGATATGGATCGATAAGAGACCCATTTCCAGGCCACCCCTGGGTTTCAAAGTCAGTGTTGGAGGTGATATTGAATGGCTCATGAGAAATGTAGGAGATTGAATGGGATTTGCTAGGAGATGATTCCTCTTTTGTCTGCAAGTTGACACAGATTGGTACTTGGTTAAAAAATGGAAGAGATATTAGACATATTAACAGAACAGCAACTTTCCAATTCACTCTCTCCAAACCCTTCATCCTTCTCGAATGATGGATTTATGTCGCGAATCAATATGAAGATTGACAAATACTAGAGGGATTTGTCAAAGAACTCTGCAAGATGAGTCAAGAGTTTCTTTACATTTCTTTCGCGGATGATCCCATGGCCCTCATCATCAAACACCAGTTTCTCGTATGGCACTTTATTTGATTCCAGTCGTTTCTCAACCTCAGCAACATTAGCCTTTGTGACATTGGGGTCTCTTAGACCCTGTACAATCAATAATCTGCCGCGTATGTTTTGCACGTAGTTAATAGGAGACCTCTCTTGATATCTCTCTGGAACATCGGTCGGAGACCCTCCTAACATCTCCTCCGAATAGGTTCTCAGGTCAGGACGTGTTGTTTCATAGTCAACAATCAAGTCGGTCATGCCACAAATTGGAGCCGCTGCGGCCACGATGTCAGGTGGGAATTGAGTGATGGCTAGCCAGCTCATGTAGCCACCGTAACTTGTCCCATATATTCCCACTTTGTTTGGGAATGCAAAACCATTCTCAATCATGTATTCAATTCCAGTTCTGATGTCTTCCTTGTCAAAACCTCCCCATCCATCTTTCTTGATGAGTTCTCGAAAGTCAACACCATACCCTGTAGACCCTCGATAATTGGGGTCAAGTACATTGTATCCCAATGAACAGAAATATTGAATCTCAGGGTCTAAGGCATCTTCTGAATGTGCGGTGGGGCCTCCATGAACGGTCACTATCGTTTTACCATTATATTCACGGGCTTGGTATAACCAACCATGAATTCTTGTTCCATCCTCAGAAATCCACCTCATTTCTTCTGCTGCAGTCAGGTCTTCCCGTTGAATTGGGCTATAGCCAAGCATGTTTGTGATGAGTGCGAATTTTGAGGGGTCGAGTTCCTTGACATTGAAACGCACTACATCATGAGGGTGAATTGAGCTGTAGAAGAGCCCTAGCCAGTCTCCATTCCCAATATTAGTGATTGGCACCAAGTTACCGCGCAGAGGTGTGACATTTTCATAGATCTCAGTATTGAGGTCAAGAAGTGTTGGTTTTGTACGGGCATTATCCTCTTGAGCCAAGACGATGTGATTCGAATATCTTGGGACACTCGCATGGCTATATCTCCCTCCATCGGTTGGCTTCGATATCCACTTGACCTCACCAGAAGGTACATCATAGAGTCCTATTCCAACAAAATTGTGGCGGATGCCATCAAGCGTGTCGGTATCAAATAGGATTCTTCCATCATTTGTCCAATCAGCATCCACCTTTGCCTTCGAACCAAAATTCAAAATCTCTCTGTCCTCGTTGCCATCTATGGATGCGATCCACCACTGATCCCCAGCTGGATCTTCATCAGCACGATTATAGAGAACATATCTGCCATTGGGATCGACCGACGGCATCACATCGGTGGGTTTGTCAGGTCTAGCAATTACTCTCTTGGAGCCTGATTCTAGGTCATGAACTACAATTCTGAAGGTCTCTGTTTCCTTCTTGGTGTCATAATCATAATTTACTGAATATGCGATGAAATCTCCACGAGGACCAAATTGACCTCCACGCATGAAGAATTTAGGCTCGACCTCAGTGACTGGCTCCATCTGACACGGACTATCAAGAAACACCCTGTACAAAGTGACACGCTCATTTCGAGCCCTGTCCTCTCCCACAAGTATAGATTTAGAATCGGGCGCCCAGTCCTTGATGACTGTGGCTTCCGGAGTTTTAGTTAATGGAGTCAACTCGTCTGAACCATCAACGGACTTCAGAAAGACATCATAGTTCTCTTGTATCCTGTTAATCGATAAGGCGAGGAATTTTTTGTTAGGAGAAACATCAATCAACCGTATCTCTGGGAGGCTCATTAGAGAATCCAGGTCGAGGATTCTTGAAGGAGGCATAATTTCATGATGCCAGACGGGGTTTTACATCTTTTTACTGGACACAGATTTAGAACCGAAAACCAAATAGTTGTGAAATAAGGAGAGCACCAATTATTACAAGAATCATTCCTGCAACAAGTTCAATCGTGCGTGCTCTACTGCTCATTGTCGTTGCCATTCTGTTCCTTGCCTCACCAGTCAATACAGCTATCAAGAAGTAAGGAATCGAAATAGCGATTGAAAGGGTAAGATAGAGTAGGATTATCGTAAAGATATTCGATTCAGTACTGAAGAGAGCTACTGTGCCAAGGATTGCTGGACCTGAGCAAGGAGCTGCTAGGAGAGAGTAACCAAGACCAATTATGAATACACTCACCAGATTCGTTGGAGCTGTTGGTTGTGATCGCAGACTCAAGTATGAGAGTCTTAATTTCTTCTGCAATGTAGGAGACATCATCACAAGACCAAGGAACAGGATGATGAAGCCAAGAACCGCTTGAAATTCAATATAGTAGTCAATAAAGAAACTCCCAACGAATCCAGCAATCAGAATGAAGAACCCCACAGAGCTGAGAATTCCAGTGACAAGAGCTGCTGTCACAATGACGCTTCTTCCTCGACTGTCTGTGGATTGCAGACTGTTAATGAGAAACAGTGGTAGAAGTGGAAACAAGCAAGGTGATAAAGCAATGAAAAGACCGGAACCAAACACTCCTGTGATTTTAACTAGGAGTAGACCTAGTTCTACAATGCCTTGCACTCCACATCTCACCCTCTAAATAATAGTTCCAACCTTCGATGATATACTGGCATCAGTCCATAGACCAACATGGAAATATCTGAAGAATCCATCAGCATCGATGAGAATCATTGAGGGAACAGCAGAGATGCTGAAGTAGTTCAGGAATTGCCGATTATCAAGACCATGTGCCCATGGAAGACCCTTGCTAGATTTGTAGTCAGCTATCATTGATGTTGTCTCATCTGAATCTACAGTAAGGGATACTATTACAACTATCCCAGAGAGGTCATTATATATAGTCTCCAGGTATCCATTCTGAGTTTCACAGCTCGTACACCAAGTAGCCATAAGGTCCACAAGCACAACCAATCCCTCTAGATCATTGAGGGAGAGAGTGGAACCATCAGACATCTCGAATTTCCATGTGCTTGGCACTTCTAGTTCCAGTTCCAACAGATCGGTGTCCTGAGTTGTTCGTGTTAGTTGATTATCTCCACCATTGTTGCTACTGGGAAAGGTCAAGAATGAAACACCAACTAACAAGCCAACTACAACCACAGCAACTGTGACACCAACAACAGCAAGCTTCTCTGGTTCCATATATGTTGCCTCATACATATCTTGTTGTCTACCGCTTGTTTAAAACGTTTGTGCATTAAACGCGCACAACCGAGCCGACTTGTTTTTCCTTCTCTGCGTGTCGAATAATTGCTTACTTCTAGTGTTGTCAAATATGGGAGATTAACCGATATCCTTAGATGTTTTTGAAAGGGTGTTACCTTCGGGTCAAAGAGATGACAGGGGACTACAAACGATTCATCATCCCGGTGGTCTTCTCAGCTCTGGGAATGATCATTACATTCTGGATCACTCAGGGATTAGCTTCCGAGATACTTGTCTACCGACCAGCTTATGATCTTGTAGGAGCAGTGGATGGAACATTGATTCCAGACATCAACTTCATTCTCATGGTCCTTCTACCGGTCTTTATTTTGGAGTTTCTAATATTGGCCCTACCCTTAGCATTCTTCATGCTACTCATTGCGAAGCTGTTTCGGGTTGCCACCTATGATATTGATGTCATGCACATAGGACATGAGTTCAACTGGTTGTGGATAATGAGAAGGGCTGTGATTCCAGCATTCTTTGCATTGTCTCTAGGAGAACTAATAATTAGTCTGCTCCATGGGGTGATCTTCTGGATCCCAGCGATGGATGCAACTGAGGCTCGATTGATAGTTCCGTCCCTTCACCCGCTTCTGACAATGTTTGGAGCTTTGATTGCCCTCGCAGTAAGTGTTGCACTGTTTGCTCCTACTTGGGTACTGAATGACTCTGGGATAGTAGCGCATATCAAACCTAATCTCCATTCAATTCGGCGATGCCCAGACACTGAGGGAGTTGGACGCTGGTATTCAAACCTCATTGGAGGGTTTGGAATCCTAGCTTTTCCCATAGCCATGTTTAATCGCTACTTCTATCAAAAGTTCATTGTGGTGGGAGTACCGTTGACTCCTGGAAATGTCTTGGTGAGTCTAGGATGGACTATTGGGCTACCATTCATGGTGATCGCTTTCATCCTACCAATAATCATCTTGAATGAACTCACCATTAGATGGACAGGAGGAACGATGAAGAGAATTGCTAAAATGATGGGTGCTAAAGACGTTCAGCTTCAGCGTGTAGAAAGGGTACAATCTTCTGATCTTCAAGGAGTGGGTGAATCAATGTCCTCTTCTGAATCCATGGGGCAGACAGATAATTGATTGCATGAGGTCGAGACTTCTTATCAACACTAACATACCCCTTTCTCACTAGTTCCTTCACAAGTTTCTGTACGACGGATTTCTTTTTACCAGACTCCATAGATAGTTGTGTGTAATCTGTTCTACGAAATCTTTGAACTATTCTGAGTATTTCAAACTCAGGAAATGAATCTAATGCTGCACGAAGTGACTCATTCTCGCGACGCAATGCATTCTCGTCACCTGAAAGAAGCCGATTAATCTCGTTTCGAAGGTCATTAATCTCTTCAAGAAGAGAAAATCGCTCAGATTCATACCTCCCAACCACGCCAGTAGAGGCATGGACCAATTCGGCACTCAAATCGTTACCTAAACCATCTAGAGCCTCACGCGAAGCCAAACGCGACTCTTTTAGAATTCCAACAAAATCATCAGGTTCTAACCACTGACCATCAATCAGAGACTCAATCTGACCAAAGTACGCATCCAAACGCTTTGTCCATATGTCCCGAATCTCCTGTAACACTCCTGCAATCCTAAGTGTTATTCGAGCTGTGTTGTCATCAGTGGTATTCATCAGTGTCACAGATACTTCAAATGAGTAAGGTAAGATTAGAGCTAGTGTCACCTGGGTATGACTAATCAATTTTGCATGTCAGACCAGAAGACCCTTGCTCGATGTAGCTCAAGAGCATTAGGCCACTCCTCATCCCTGATTTCAGTCTGTGCCATTATTGGTACCGTTTCGTCAATCATGAACGATTCTAATCCCTTGCAATAAAAAAGAGGGGTGATATCAACTGTCTTCATGTGATTCTCGCTGATGTCAACCCAGAGCAAGTTCACACACTCCTTCAATGGCAAAAGCTCAATTTTTAGAATATC
>Ga0180438_10001471_pt1 | contig 41884 bp, 69 predicted proteins | sample SS_ome_12_FD_132455 | JGI IMG/M metagenome (GOLD analysis project Ga0180438, IMG submission 132455) | Hypersaline lake sediment archaeal communities from the Salton Sea, California, USA - SS_3_D_2 metaG | ecosystem: Environmental > Aquatic > Non-marine Saline and Alkaline > Hypersaline >...
CCAGCTCGATCGCACAGGTCTTACCTGCCCCGGGCGGGCCGTGCAACAGAATGCCACGCTTGAACATGAGGCCGCATTCACGGAAACGATCCTCTCTGGACCAGAACTGCCCCATCGAAGCAAGGATGTCGGCAGAGACAGATTCAGGGACCTCGAACAGGTTGTCGCTCTTCAATCCCCTCTTGATAAGTGCTACGCCTCTGTTGGTCCATTCGGGTTCGTAGTAACCGGGCTCTAGTTTCTCAGCAGATGAGTCACATAGCGAGAAGTACTCGCCATTTAGAGCCCAATACTTACGCGTGTTCTCAGGCATGCTCTACTCCTTACTGTTGCCAACCTCAGTCCAGGTATGTTACAACCGCAGTTGATAGTGTACCACAATGTGCCGGACTTGTCAAGACTCTGCACAAAAAGGGCAAGTGGAATCTTTGTACCACGAGTGGAACACTTCATGCTCTAATTTGACCAGAACGCCAGCATCCACACGTTCGGTGCAAAGCATGTCCAACATGGTGTCGATTGTCTCGGTGGCTCGCCGAACAGCGGCTTCATCTTCTGCGAATGCACGCTGCAAGAAACAAGCCTCGACAATTACGGCGTGCATTCTGTGAAGCAGCGGACCGGGAATGTGCGATTTCTCTCCCTGATGTATGGAAGATTTATGTGTCATTGAGTCACCTTATTGAACCACACTACCCAGTAGATGGCGAAACGCGGATGCGGTCGTACACGGACCTCGTCGAATTCATCAGGACTCGGACCTTTAGGATCGCGTAGCATCTCACCTGCCGTCATGTATCGGACCTTGGCGACAGAGTAAGAAACGCCTTCCTCTATCTCAACGACCTCGCCGATCTTAGGACGATCCGGGTCCGTCTCCGGATCGAACCTCTTCGGTTGTTCCGTCGTCATCGGCTGTGCTCCCTTGTTTGGCCGGTCCCACGTATCGAGGCTCACCGTCCTCGAACTCCATTTGCCATGGTCCTGCGATGCTCAACGCATGGTACAGAGGGCTGTACCAATCACAGCTCGCCATTACAATCTTGACGGCTTCATCGCTCGTTAGTTGCTCATCTGAGAAAACCGGCTTGAACTCAGAGACAGGCTCCATGCCCGGAACTGTATGGCTCGGCCGGTTCGTGATGTGGATCACATAGAGATCATAGTTGATCTTCATTGTCAGTTCCTATCTCTCTCCCTGCTCGGTGTGCCTTTCTTCCCCGCGCTCGATTTTTTCCCACGGGCCGAAATCATGAACCCCGCAGATAAACCTTCAGGGCACCCAGGGCACATACCAGTCCCATCAACGCACATGTCAAGGCGAACATCAACAACGTGTACTGAATCCATATCGGTATCCGTCGACGAGACATTGCTTATCCATCTCCCTGAGATGAAGCCGCCATCTCCTCTTCTTTTTGGGCCTTGTCTTCCCACCTGCTCCCACACTCACCCGTAATGTTCCCGAAGTAGAGCATGTCGAGCAGTTTCTGCTCCATGGCCCTCAGTGTTTCCATGGAGTAGTCGTTATGGGGATCGTCACAGACTTTCTCTTTGGCAATCCCATTCAAGGTGCCGATGGAGAATGGGGCCAGTAACACGCCCAGAAGAGCCAAACCGGCATGAGTCTTCTCATAGGGTGTCGTTCCATGGCCGCTGGTCGCGCAGTCCTCGATGTTTTGGAACTGCTCCTCGAAGGTGTGACGCAACCTGTCAAGAACAGATTGGTCTGTTGGCAGGGGAGCATCTACTGGGTTATACGCTCTGTCCAGAGACCGTGCCAACCTGAAAAGCGTCTCAAACAACTTCTCAAGCCGGTCGTCTGTCATCTCACGGCTGGGCATCTAAGAAATCTCCTACCTATTCCTGAGTTAGCGGTCCATCAGTCCACGCATCTCGAACCCTTCTACCTCCACTGCATCTCAAGACATCCTCCGGGGGGTCATGACTCTTGCTAGGTGACCGAAGTCGGCTCAATGATCGTGGGCTTGCCCTTGATGTCGACGACCATATAGCCGTCCGCGACTTCCAGGAACTCATCGTCATACGGATTGAATGCGTCCGGTTGCCCGAACTTGGCGGCACAGGCCCTGCAGATCGCTTTCGTGTCCGATGTCCAGCTCTCTTCAGTCCGAGGGTCCCAGATGCCCCTGACGAACCTATCTTCCAGGGCAACATTGTCGCCATAGTCATCGTAGTCGTCGAAGAACATCTCATTGCCGGACTTGGTCTTGTGACAGATGCCGCAGGTCATCTCGGGCAACTTCTGGAAATGCTCGTCCAGAAGTCCTTTGATGAGATCATCACCGAAACTGATTCGGAGGTCAGAAATGTCGGATGTAGTCTCGGCCGGGGCCAGAATCTGCAACAAATGCTGCTCCAAAACATTGCGGGCGTCGATCTCGCTGGTGGCACGCACCACGGCAGATACTTGGACGTCGCCGAAAAAGGCATCAACTTGGAATTCCCGGACCGTATCGTCTTGGGATGACGGGAAATACGATACTGGTTTGTCCTCTGTGATGCCGGAACTGGCATTAACCTGCAGATACATGGCTCGGTCGATTTCCTTGCATGCATCACAGTCGCAAACGGGACGGCAGTTGCTCTCCTCCAACTTCTTGCGGATGTCCATAGCTTCCAGTTCCGGAATCGTCAGCGTTGATGACGCCTGCGTGCCCAGATTCCTGGGTGCATACGGGTACTCGTTGAGCCACCACTTGCGGCGGAACCCACGGCATGTGGGGCACGTGCAGCAGTCCAAACTGTGCGACGTGCCATCCGGGTTCTTGCCGTTGCTCTGAAGTTGCAGGGCATCACTGTCCGGCATCGCGAGAAGGGGCACTGTGCCGTCGTAGATGTCCACGCCGCCATCCGGCATTCGCTGTTCCGTCGGCTCCAGAGATACGTCCTTCGCGGTCAGGAAGCAACGCCCCTGCCAAGCGAAACGGTCGTCCTTCTCGAATGCCTTGATCCATCGTCGGCGACGCTCCATATCGCAATCGGAGCAGTCACAGTCATCCTTCGTTGCTTGGTCGTCGGTCTCCCAACAGAGAAACTGTGGCGTCTGTTGCATGACTTCCTTGTCGTCTACCCAAGACAGTGGCAGACTTCCGGGACCGCCCAAGACGGTCCGAAAACCGGCCCTTCTGTTTTCTGCCATGCCAAGAGACCCGGTGCCGCGTGTGTCTTTTGCCGTGTTCTGTTGCTTCTTCTCGGACAAGCGTTTGACGGCCTCTTGCCGGGCCCTCTCTTTGAAACAGTCGTCACATGTGCAACCGGCCTGGAGGTCCGCACTGTTATCCGGAAGGCTTGCCAACTCTTCGTCCGTCATTCCCTCGATCGGGTTCGTGCTCATCTTCAAGTCTCCGCTAGCATGTTCCAATACCCAATTGTTCCGCACTCGGCTGGAACAACAAGAAACCGCGAGCCGTCGCGGTCGTCATTACACGCACAGCACCACAATCCAACCGCTCAAAACCCCCCGAAGGTGTCTCCCAGACCGTGGTGCCAACTGAGTCATCACAGTCCGCGTAATCCTCATGTGTGAAAAACAAAGGGTCATCCAACCCAATGCCCGCTTCCTCAGCCGCCTTATTTAACTCACGCAGTGTCATTGGTTTACTCACTCTGATTCTCCGTCTCTTTGTTGCTGTTGCGATGATCCCCGATCAAGATACGCAGCTCCCCATATCCGTTGATGACGATCGAAAATCCCTCTTCCTTCAACTGCTCCATGACAGACATCGCACGCTCAGAGCCGAACGCACATGCCTCATGGTCAAAGACGCCGCCCTTCTCGTACATCCATTGCAGAATCCGGTCGAAATCGAAGTCGTCATCGCCGTAACTGTCACCGCAAGAAGAGGAAAAACTGCCCACAAGTTCCCCGGGAACGTAAGATACGAAGTCCCAGTACTCAGATGTGCCTATCGAACTTGAAGACATGCGGATTCCTTTCGACTTCAGTATACCACATGAAACCGTTCCGGTCAAAGGAAATATCACCCCCCGGCCGAAAAGAACCATCCCCACAACCACAAGATGTCCTCGTACAAGTTGTGTAACCCCACATATCCCCCAAGCACCAGCCAAACCCACCCCAAATCAACCCGAAACCAACGCACCCAACGCGAACGCCCTTCCAAACACGTACGACCAATGATCCTGTCCTGATTGCTTACCATACCGTATCACTCCGTACGTTTGTCCACCACCCAGTAACCACGGTCGAACAACAACAAGGCAGTCAATGCCTTAGAGTCAGTCAAGGACCCTTCCATCAGCAAATCCCGCAGATCCTTGAGACCCACGATGACCGGCTCCGTGACATCATCAGCCGGTGGCCTCTCAACCTCCGTAAGACGCTGTCCCACAAACAAATGCACGACCTCGTTGGAACGACCGCAGGACGGAACCATGGTTCCCAAACGGTAGATCTCACCCGCCTTGTATCCGGTCTCTTCCATCAACTCACGGCCAGCACAGTCCACTGGACGCTCGCCCGGAATGTCCAAGGTGCCCGCCGGTATCTCCAACATCTCGCAGCCAACCGCAGGACGAAACTGACGAACCATCACTATGCGACCATCATCCAAAATGGGAAGAATGGCAGCAGCACTCAGGGTGTCGAAATACTCGTACCCGTCATCCGTGCGTACCAAACTTGCCCTCTTGGTGATCTTAGCCACGAGATCGCCCCCGAGACTTGTATGTCTGCCGACACAAACTCAAGCCGGAGACCGTCGAAAGCAAGGCAAACCCCAAACTTAGCAGGGTCTTGTGCCCATAGTTCCGTCCGAAGATCTCCACCATGTTCGCAATCACAAGGCCCACACCACAAACGATGCAGACCACACCGGTTGCAAACATCCAACGATCGCGTTTGTTGGCGAACATGATCCGTTTATCCCTTCCGGCGTTTGAAGACGATGGCCGTCGCCTCCATGAGACGCATGCCGCCAGAACCGGACCTGCAATCCTTGCGGTCAACCGAGACCGCATGCCAACCCTGTTTGCCCTTCTCGTTCAACAGGGCAACCAGCTCTGCGTCATTCCCCTCAGGGGAACCGGCGTTGAGCAGGGTCCTCACGACCTCGTGCTCCCAAACCTCTCTCGGCCTTGTCCTTTTGACGGCCTTCTTCGTCGCCTTCTTGGCCGTCGTCTTCGGTGAAACGGCTTTCTTGCGTGCCATGACGCATTCTCCTGCATCCTATGGTCTTCGCTATAACTACAAGTCACAGCGACATATATCACTCAGAGGCCCTCGAAACTTCCTTGGCCATGCGATCAGCCTCGTTGAACGCTTCGTTCGTGTCCGTCAAAATGCCGTCATCCATGCGACCCCACGCACGCATGACCGCCATGCCCGCTTCGCCGAGACCCGCCATCTCCTCGTCCGCTTGAACACCAATCGCCAACAGATTGTCCAAACGCTCGTTGTACATCTCAGCCGTCAGAGCATCGTTCTCGATCATCGCCGAAAGCTTCGAAACATCAGCCGCACTGATCTGTAAACCCGCTGCCCCCTTGGCCTTCGCACGCTCCTGAGATTGCTTCATCATACGCATACGAGACATCAGCAAGTGCTCTTTCGAGCGAGTATTCAACTCCCGTCCCACCATCATCTGCTCAGTCGTCTTGATCTCGAACTGCTGAGCCAGCATCTTGCGAATCTCAGGCGTCGCGTCCTTGCTCCCTTGGTCAAAGAGAGCCTTCTTCTCCGTAGCAAGCTTCTCCATCTTGGTGGTCAACTGCCGCACGCCGGATTGAGCGAGTATCTCCCTCTTTCGGATCTCCTCCGACGGCATCTTGAAGAGAGGAGTCGGACGCTTCAAAAGACCCTGCAAGAAACCCATGATCCTCATTCGGAAACTCCTAACGAAACCGGCAGAAGATAGCACAACTCGTCCAACGGACGTAGGTAATGGGACTCCCGCCGCTCAGGAGACAATACCGCTCAAACCGACCCATGCCAAATCGCCGACGACGAACTCCACATATGTGAAACACGGTAAACAACCCCATGAACACAAACCATAACCAGAAAATCCAACTCATCAGTCTCGGCTCTCCCGTATGTCCGTCAACACGTCACCCACGCATCCCATGACCAACGGAACCGCCTCCACAGGTATCACAACCCTTTGTACAACCTTGCCGTCTGCATCGCAGTTCCGTATCTCCAACATGGTCTGAGGAGTGTAAGCGTCCGGGCAAACCTCAATGAAGTCCCCGGTCGTGTCGTTGTAAACCCGACGGCGTGTCTCAACTGAGTAATCAGATTGCTCTGCCATGTCCGTTTCTCCTGACCTCAGTATAACACACAATACCACTCTCGTCAAGCAAAACAACCATTTCAGGCCGAAAGGACAAACGACAAACCAATATCAAGACTTCGCTGGACCAATATCGAAGTCTCGCGCAACACGTTCGTAACCACACTCAGACATGATGAAAGTGAATCCCTTCTTGTCATCATGACCAATAGTGTGCGTACTCACACTAGAAAACGCCTCGCAAAGACCTTTGTATTCCTCCTCATGATCCCCTATCATTACCGATACCAAACCGCGAGCTATCAACATGATGATCTCCTAGATCATAAAACTAACCAAAATCAACAACCGCCCCGATGATACTCCTCCCCTATACCAATACCAAACCTGCCCCCATCACCACCATCGTGTATCACAAACCCACGCTTATCAGCAGGTTCAACCAAACGCCACGTACCCGGACGTAACCCCTCAGGTATCAACTCATCACATGGCTCAAGCCTCCCCCGAAAACGATAAGGATCAATGGCTCCCAAGAATATCTTACACATAAACTCACGACCCTTATCAGTCTTAAGCCAGTGTCTAGCCAACTGATCCAACACCTGCTCCCGTGTGTACTCCGGCAACACAACTCCACCAATACCACCCACAACAGATGCCACAGCATCCACTGGAAATGACAACGATACCAACGCTCCACCAACCATCTGACAAAACTCGCGTCGATTCGATTCCATCAAGACTTCTCCTCTCAATGCTCCCCTTTATCGATGCTTCGAGCCTATCGATACGATCACTTTCGAAGCGATCGGTCTATCGATACGCCGTAAATACTTAGCAAAACTACTAGTTAACTCCTGACGTCCCTCCCAAACAGCAGGAATACGCCTTTCTTCCATTCAGGAGAGTCTGTGGGGTTTTTCATGTCCAACCACCGAGTGAACGCCGTATCCCATTCAGGAGAACCCTCGTCTATCCGGATCGTTGGTTCCTCACCACTGTATCCAGAAACGTTCTGTAATGCCTTGGGCTCATATCCCATATCAACAAATCCTTGGCACTGAAATCGTTGCACTCAACCTATCGATAAGCCTCACATGTTTACTGACTCCGAAGCGAACCGTCTATCGATAAGCCTCAGATTCTTATCTCCTTGGTAGCACTGCTTTTATCAATCTCGATGACCGATGCAATCACTCTATCGATACGTCCCAGATGTTTAACATCTCCGCAGCACTGTTTTCTTCGATCTCGATCAACGAGTCAATCGCTCTATCGATAAGCGATGCATTTTTTCTTTCGATCTCGACGACCGATGCCGTCGGTCTTTCGATACGCCTCGGATTTTTAGTACCGTGGCACTGAGTCTATCGATAAGCCTCAGATGTTTGTTTCCTCCGTGTCAGAGTGCCTATCGATAAGCGGTGCATTTTTGCTATCGATAAGCCTTAGATTTTTAGCCTCATCGTCGCAAATCGGCTATCGATAAGTCTTGGATCTTTAGCTTACATCACGTTTCCCTGTCATCACCTGTCGTATCGCGGTGCTCGGTCCTGTCGGTCACCTGAGGCCTTCTAGAGGCTTTTCTGGGTATAGCCTACTCTGTAGGCGATCTTGTTTATAAAACGCAGCCAGCGGCCTCCTAGGACCCTGCACGGGCGTTCTGTAACCTGGCACTGACTGTGTTCTTAGTCCATCTTGGTTTCGTCTCCCATACAGGGTTCTGTGTCGATGGTATTCATTTTGGTTTCTCCGTTGACTTACTCTGTGATCCTCCCAAGGGTTTACGTCGATCAGAGAACAGGCTGGGTCTTGTGAAGTTGAACACTTCTTTCACAAGGCAGAAGTTACAGGAGCCATCACGTTTTCTGAACCGCATGGGGAGTCTGTCCCCACACTTGTTACAGACGAACGTTTTCTTCTTTTTCTTTTTGGCCATATTGACGTACTCTGTGATCGCCGCAACGGGTTACGTCTTTTTGGTCAGTATCGAGTAGATCATGTAGAACCCGATAAATGACACGAAGAAGTTGGGATGCAGCTCCATAGGCTGAACGTTCCGTAGTAGGAAGCAGCACAGTGCTCCTATGGCGAGTATGGTTGCGATCATACAGATCTTCTTCTTGATCATACGGGCGTCTCCGTTGACGTACGTTGTGATCGCCGCAACGACTTACGTTCGTTTTGTTCCGGCCGTGGGATTAAACGCAGGCGACCCCGGTTGACCCAGAGTCTTCCATCGAGAGGAGAACGTGCTCCTCGTTGCCATATTGCGCGTAGATCCTGTTCGTTGACCCAGAGTTTACCGAAGAACTTTGCGGTCTTGATTCTCTTGAGTTTGACTTGACGTCTGATTTCTGAGTAGAGGACGCCGGAGATGCGTTGTGCTTTCTCCATGGTGACGTACCCTTTCCACTCATTCTTGTTGGCGTAGATCTCCGGCTCGATGAGATGTCCCCAGAGATCGATGACATCATCCCAGTTGTAGAAGTCTGATCGACCTATTCGGGTACTTTTGATTCGGCCGGTCTTTTTTGCGAAGTTGATAGCAGCTCTAGAGAGAGAGAGCTTGCATGCTTCGCGTATTTCAGCGGTTGAGACGAGTCCGCTGGTGTTGTCTTCAGCGTCGCTCATGTCTTCCTCATTTTCATGGCAGCGGGAAAGGATCGCTGCGTTTTGTCCAGTATACCACACGATTCGCATGTTGTCAAGTGAAACCTCGAAAAGATGGAGAGTGCCAAATCGGCTACAGAGAGTTGTCACTGTGGCGGCTGTAAATTTGCCCGACATTGGTTTATGGCGTAAATGCTCTGGCGCTAACTTGTATATCTTGAATGTGTCGTATTTTCTGTTAGGATAGGCATTTACTGGGTTTACGTAGTGCGGGTCGTTTTTCTGTGGATTTCTTCTTGACATCTGTGATTCATGTGGTATACTGTGAGCGGCGTATGGAAGTGCTGTAACGGCATCGCCTTAAGTTACATTTTCTGGATCTCAATGGTTAGGAATGAAAGAAACCTGCGGGATCATTTGACAATGTCCGGCTTATGGTGTATGCTATGTGAGTGAGGATACAACCCCGTAATGTGTCGGGGTATTCTGCACAGGCTTAGACCTCTAGCATGGGGTCGCTCTGAGGAGTTATGGTACATGTTTCGGAACAAGGCATCGACGTACGCGGTATTGAGTGTTTTGGAGATCGCCAAGCGACGTTTGGCGGGTGAGACGTCCGGCATCCAGGCCGGTGAGATCGCCGAGGTTTACGGCCTGCCGACGGCGTACGCCGCGAAGGTGATGAGCCAGCTGGCTCGGTCTCGGATTCTCCGGTCCGATCGCGGTCCCAAGGGCGGGTTCCAGCTCGTCCGCGACCCGAGTGAGGTCAATTTCAAGGAGATTATCGAGGCCGTCAACGGCATCATCGACGGGCGTGCGGACGCTCAGCAAAGCGGTGCTCCCGACGAGATCGCGACGGGTCTGGCCAACGTGTTCGGTGAGTGCACCGATGCGGTCTGCGAGAAGCTGGAGTCGACGACCGTCGCCGACTTCGTCAAGGACCACGTGAAGGCCTGATCGTCTCGACGGCACCAGTAGTACCCGGGGGGAATGCGGGGGCCCTACATCTGTGAGGGCCCCCGTCTTTTCTACCCATCTTCACTTGCCAGGACCCAATCCATGTGCTACACTATAGCCCAGAACCTATAAGGTAGCACTGACATGCACATCCACAACATCCGTATGGGGTTCGCCACCAACAGTTCCAGTCTTCATTCTCCCATAATGGGTTGGAACCACGGTCTGCGTGACCATGATCTCGATGGACATTCTTTCGGCTGGCAAGAGTTCTGCTGTGCGTCTCCGGAGGTCAAGACGTCATATCTGGCTCAGACTCTCTTCGAGAATCTGCGTCAAGATCTCGGCGAAGACATAGCGGCTGCCATCGTACGTGAATGGTGTGAAACATCTTACGATGAGCGCGTCCTCCACGAGGGTTATGTGGACCACCAGAGTCTGCAGACGTTCCCCTGTGACGTTAAGACGGGACATGTCAGCCGTAAGTTCTTCCGTGACTTTCTGGCTCGATACCGCCGCAGCGACATTGTGATTGTTGGAGGCAATGACAACGATACTCCCAGTGTTTACACACATGGTCGTCAACGTCATCTATTGCCTACGGAGGAGGGTTATGGCAACATTTTGTGTCGTAAGAGCGGAGATTGGTGGACTTTGTTCAACAAGCGGAACGGAGCGAAGTTCAAGCTCAGTCTTGAGGAGAATCCCGGGAGTCCTTTGAGTCCTGCGACGCCGGAGCTGGTGGACCTAAAGATCACGGATAAGTGTTCGAAGGGATGTCCGTTCTGCGCTGTCGAAGGCACGAAGATCCTAACTCCTTTAGGCGAGGTTCCCATAGAAGATATATCTGTTGGTGATATGGTTTATGGGAATGACACTTCTTCTGGCGCTGTTTCGGAAGTAGAGGTGACGGAAACCTTTGTACGTGACTATGATGGAGAAATCATAGTCATCGAGACGGAGTCTGGGCGTAAGATAGAACTAACGCCGGATCACTTAGTGATGACAAACAACCGGGGATGGGTTCCGGCATGCGAAATAGAAGTTGACGATGATATTGTAGAAATCTCATAGGAGGTGCTGCGAAAACGGTGCATTTCTAGATTGTGGTACCATGTTGTGAGGAATGCCCAATGTCATCGTCATATTGTCGTATTTGTGGGGCTGAGTTTCCGTCTCGAACGAATGCTGTTTATTGTTCTTCGATCTGTCGTTTAGAAGCAAAAAGACTCCAGTACAAACGCAGGATTTACCGAAAGAAATGCTTGTATTGTGGGGTTGAGTTTAATGGGGTCAAGCAGAAGAAGTTATGTTCTTCTTGTGAGGGTACGAAGCGTAACACATACGACGAGATAGATCGTGAGGTAATATGCCGAAGATGCGGCCAAAGCATGGGTTTTGTTACTCGAAAGGCAACAAGGCCTGTTAGTGGTGCCCATGAGTCTACATGCGACGATTGCAAGACAGAGATCCGTGAGAACTCCTCTGCTGATATGCACCATGACAACCCGATGAAATATGCCGCAGTGAGAGCGAAATGCGTTGCAACGAAGGAAGGTTTAGAACTAACAGATGAGCTTATCGAAGAATATTCAGCAATACGACGCCCTGATCGGAGGTTGTCCAGTGATGAAGTGAGACAATTGCATTCGGAACGAATGCGTAAAAAGAACCCAATGAAGGACCCACGTGTCCGTCGCAAGGTTTCTAAGACGCTTAGGAGAAGATATGCGAACGGCGAGATCGCGAAGAAAATGTCTACTGATCACTGGTTGTGGAAAGGTACACGCGATCGTTGTCGCACGATCCGTTCGAGGCTTAAAACAACATGGGTGAAACCCATACTTGAACGTGACAATTACACATGTGCTTCATGTGGTCAACGTGGCGGAAGATTAGAAGTTCATCACGTGTCTCCAACTTTTAGGTCTGTTGTAGAGGAAGCACTTGGAGGACGTTTAATGACAGACCTGAGCCAGGACGAATTCGACATTCTTAGCGATGAAGTGGTGAAACAACATGAACGTGTGATAGGTGTGACTTACTGTCGCAAGTGCCACCGAAGCTTAGACTCCGGCATAGGCCGAAAAAGGATATATGACGATGAAAGTTAAGAAAATAACCAGACGGCATTACGCTGGCAAGGTTTACAACATTGAGACGCCTCCACACCATTGCTACTATGCTGATAGGTTGCTGATTCATAATTGCTATCAGTCTTCCGGGCCGAAAGGGAAACATGGCGAATTCGACAAGATCCAGAGTTTGTTTTGGGATCTGCATGCCATGGAAGTCTTTGAGGTAGCACTGGGTGGTGGTGAGGCGACTGAGCATCCGGAGTTCGTTGGGATTCTTGCTTCTGCCCATAACTATCGTCTTGTTCCGAACTTCTCGACCGGCACATTGAAGTGGCTGAAGGACCGTACGATCACGGATGCAGTGGCGCGATACTGTGGAGGGTTTGCGGTATCTGTTCGTTCTTCGAAGGAAGTCTACGATGCCAACACAGCCATCCGCAATGCCGGTGCCTTTGGTGGCCGACAGGACATTGCGATGCCATCGTTGCAATATGTGATGGGCAGCACTGACATGGATACGTTCGAAGAGATCCTGCGTGCTGCTGAGAACGTTGGGTACACCATAACCCTTTTGGGGTTCAAGTTTGTAGGTCGTGGCACTGGCTTCAAGCCGTATCCGTATGATGGTTGGATACGGAAGTTGCAGGAAGTGCGCGATGATTTGGGTTATGGTCTTCGAGTTGGTGTGGATACAGCACTGGCTGTGGAGTACGAAAACGAGATCCTAGCACTGACTTCGGCTAAGTTCGTGCAGTTTCGAGAAGGTGACACAAGCATGTACATCGATGCTGTTGAGGGGAAGGCGGGCCCCTACAGTTTTTGTGATCCTTCGCAACTGGTCACATTCGGCGATCGTCGATATGTGGGCAGCACACATTTGACCAGCTTGTTCCGCCATTTCCAAGGTGATAGTCATGCCACAAAAGACCTTACAGAGGGTGGTTGGGAACTGTCATGATCCTACTGACTGGGACACTCGTGACGATCCGGACTATTGGGATGATGAGGATGAGTTCGATGAGGTTTGGTCCGACGACGAGGATGACGAGGATGGGTTCTGGGATGGAGACGACGATGACGAGTTCGAGGACGAATGATCAGGAGTCCAGCACTGACAACGGAGCCCGTATCTTTGAGTTACATGAGATCAACATGGCCAGCGAGGATGTGTTGGTTTCTCTGGGTTCCGATCTTATCGGTCCATTGGCGCGATACTTGAAGCGGTGTCCTGTGACGGCATCGCGCCACAATACCATACGGGCACTGGGTCATCAACTTGATAAGGCCCAAGAAGTTCTGGCTGCCAAGTCTTCGGAGCAACATCCTCAGTTGGAGGATTTGATCGAATGGGATTTGCCTGATGACTGATCGTGTGGTATACTAAAGACTGCGAGAGCTGTGGACAATTATGGTCTTGTGGTTTTTGAGAGACTGAATATAAAAGTTAACCCACGGTGACGGACAGGACCGAGGGAAGACAGTGACTCAGGTGGTTGGCAGGGTGTGCAGCATTGACAGGAGCAGACAGGACCGGAGCTAGACTGCATGCAGTTTGACGACAGGGTATGTAATCTACGCTATGCAGGGTGACGATTCGAAAGGTGACGATAGGGTTCACTACGTGACAGAAGTGACAGACAGGGTGGGAAGCCGCTAATTCGGACATACCGGGTGACAGACAGGGGCAAGTACTATATGCTGTAGGTGACTGACAGGCGCTGGCATCTAGGTTGACAATTCACTGCTCTTCTCAATTTTGCCCGACATTGGTGCGCGTATACTTTCTCACAGCCGCCAAAAAGTCCTCACTAACTTGCTTTAATTTACCACAAGAGGCTTGACATTGAAGCCCGGTGTGTTATACTGTAAGTGACTCGTGCGATTTCTGGTTTGAGCAGCCCGTGTTCTGAGCAGGTGCACGGGCTACTTTTTTGTCCGGCCGGAATCAAAAAAGATCCACAATTGTGCAATGCATCGGCTATCTGTTTCGGTTTTTCACAGTTTTGCTTGACGCGGGCCCTATCTTGTGATATACTAGAAGCGAAAGGAAGGCAACATGAAACCAACTCTGAACGAAATCAGCTGGTGCAAAGTAATCAATATGTTCCGGTTGGATCGCGGCGTGGAAACCTGCAAGTGGGCAACAAGTTTCTGCAGGGCCACGTGTTACAAGTGGAAGATGATGGTTGTCTTCGACCGATCCATCATTGCCAAGGATCAGCGGCTTCAGGGGCAATGGCCGTTGTTGAACGCTGAGACTTGGGCGGAGTGGGCGTCAATGCGACGGAAGCCTGTCGAAAGGTTCCGCTTTTGCACGCGTGGTGAAACGTTCTCGTGTGCGGCGGACGTCGATAAGATCGCTGACGTCGTCTCCGGCAATCCGGGTACCCTTTTCTGGATGCCCACCAGAGCGTGGCGTAACCCTCACCTACGCAGCAAGTTGGACAAACTTGTCCGTCCCCTTCCGAACGCGAGACTTCAGGCATCGGTGGACCCCACGACAAAACCGATCCAGTTGGCCAGTTTGGACCGTGACGGATGGTCGACCATGTTTTACGGCAATGACGGCAATGTTGGTCGTCAAGGTCGGACCCTTTGCCGCAAGACGTGGTTTCACGATGATGGGGTGGCGTGCGACACTTGCGGTATCTGTTTCTCCGCTCAGCAGACTCACGTTCACCTTAAGTGGCATAGCAGATTCAAGATGACCGAAACTCTGCGTGCCAAGCGGCAGAAGTACCTGGACGCGGCGAAAGCCGCCTAGATATCATAACTTTCCTTGACGAAACGGGAATCTTGTGATATACTATAGATGAAAGGAGAAGCCATGAACGGTGAATGTAAGTTGCATGATGCCGGAACCTTTGAAGTTGAATCCGGTGTTGTCATGATCAGCGATCCCTGTTACGAGGATGGTACGTGGTGTCAGATCAAATTGGACGGCGTGAAGCCGGGAACGTGGTCAGCGACACGTGCGGAGGGCAATCGGTGCCTGATTGCTTGTCACGGGGGACTTTCCTTCCGGCCGGAGGACTTTACGGACGAGTTGGAGGGTGAAGTCGGCGTCGATTCCGGTCAAGCGGGTGTCTTCGAGTATGATCACTATCGCGACGAGAGTCTCGCGACGGACGAAGTGCTGGGCGGGAAGCGTATCACAGGCGATCACCGTTGGTATGACATGGTGTGCAATGTCACGCTCGACGGTTATGACGAGTACTGCGAGGAGTGCAACAGGGCACATGTCGAGGGTCGTCGGCCCACGATGGAGTGTCCGCCGTATGCGGGAGTGATTCCGTATGGGTTCGTGTCGAGCACGGCCCACGGCGACGGCGGGTATCGTGCGTTCGTCATTCGTGACCGTAATGGTCTTGTCGTCGGCATCCTGATCGACTTCGACAACATCAAGGATGACGAGGACGACGGGTACTACGAGGACGAGGAGGATGACTACTGATGAAAGAATTCCACTTCGACATGGGAGATTCCAATTCCGGCCCGATTGGAATGTGCGCGAGTGTGCGGGCCAAGGATCGCGCGTCGGCTGTTGAGGCTCTCAAGGCAGTCATGCCGGACGAGATCGACGTGAACTACTGCCGCGATGAGGAGCCCGAGGACGCGGAGATCATGTACCTACATGTCTACTTCAATCAACTACCACTGGGCTGAAGACCCAGCGGTTTGCCTCTGATCCGCAAAGCGGATCAAGACGATTGGCTGGTTGATGGCAGCCTGCCTTTCGAGTCTCAAAGAGACGAGAAAGGGCGTTTTTAACTCAAAACCATTTGGGTCAAAACCCACAACTGTTAAGCTCCTAAATAGGAGTGCCTTATGGCTGAAAACGAGTTAACGCTGGAAACCTTAGAGATTTTACATCGGCAAGGCGTCAGCCTGCGGTTGACTTCTGCCGACAACCTCTTATCTCTGGACTTGTCAAAGAGCTGACTTCCAGGGATATTATACACACAGGAGCAACGAATTCCTCCCCGAAGCTGAAGACTTCGGGGTTTCCTTCGCTGAAATGCAATGAACAGAAGCAACAACTCTTGTCGCTGATTGAGTTCCTGTCAGATGACAGCAAGGACGACAATCCGTTCTTCGCTGAGTCCACCGAAGCGATACAAGGGGTCATCCATCTGTTGGACGAGATACAGGACCAAGTCGCCGATCAAGGTGAGTGGGAATTCCCCCAAGGAGACGAAGATGAGTCGTAGTTACCAAGCATCTCTGAAGGTCACAGGGTACAACCCCGAACGAAGTGCGGCCATCCGCAACGCCGTCGAGGAAGACTGCGGACATGATGACGATCTCGATCCGGATGAGCGTGAATATGATGGCGTCAACGAACTGAACTACTACGGGTTCCACATCACGCTCTGCGGTGGTGAGACGGAAGACGAGTTCACCCGCCGCGTCGCTCGTGGCATCTGGAAGGCCAACAACGGCCCCTGTACGGTCGAGACGACCATCGTGGACATCGAGAACGCCCCGTCCGACTTCAACCAGTGCGGAGCGGAGGAATTCGCCGAGGACATGCAGCAGTATGTCTGTCCGGACTGCGGCCTGCGTTGGTATCATCCCAAGGGCGAGCCCAAGGAATGTACCTGCGGAGCCATGGTGCAGGAAGTACCATTCTAGCACTGGCTTGCAGCACTGAGTGAATATAGGAACCTAGCACTGACTTGCCTAATGTTGCACTGACATGGGCAGTCAGTGTTTCCTATGTTGTTAATCATATCAATTACCATCTAGGTCGGCGCAAAAAGTCTGCAAGAATTCGCAAGTTAAGCCTTGACAGGCCCCGGATCGTGTGTTAGGGTTTGCTTTGAGGCTCACGAAACAGGAGGCGTGAGCGTCACGATCTCAGCAAGGCAAAGGCACAGGAAGGGGGCCGATGCCATGGCAAAGGTCGGAAATCGCACAACAGGTGGTACCCACGTTGATCGTCACATGATGCAGGATGCTACAAATGCGGTCTTCGGTGGGCTCATGTGGACGCCAGCCAAAGAGGACGCGATGGACGTGCTCAGTCGGCCGGATATGCCCCACAAGAAATCCGAACGGTTCGCAGATCGAGGACGAAAGAAGAAGTAGACGAATCAGACGAAAACAACTAACCGTGTCCTAAGCCTCTGAGATAGATCCTTCCCCCTCCCTCCTAGCAACCAGTGTGGGTGAGCCTTGGCGAGCCGATGCTGGTTGTTTTTTTTGTAGCTATCCCAAACCTTGTACCCACCATGAGTACGATTGTACCCGGTCCGGGTACACGCAGGCCTTAAGTCGAATTCTGCCCGACATTAGTGAATAGTGGGTTTCTCGCAGCTATCACAAACCTATCTGCAAGCTGGCAACTTTTTTTCTTTCAGCTGGGATTTCCTTTGCTTTTTGCTGGCTGTGTGGTATACTGTAGGTGGTTGGAGCAAACTGGTTGCTCTGAAAGATCAAAACCCCCTTTTGAGGAGATCTGCTCATGCGAGCGAACGAAAACTTCGACTGGGCGGGCATGACGCACGCGGGCCAAGAGCAGGAACTCGGCCAAGCGGCGGACTCAATGGTCAGTAGTCACGGCTTGGTACCGTGGCACGAGCATGCCAACGCCCGGACGGTCGCCGGGGCCCTGACTGCTGTCGATGCCCTGCGATTGGGTGGGTTGGACTGGATTGTACAGAAGTGTACGCTGTACGCGGCCAACAGGATGGCGGATCAGTACCGCAACGCGACGGTCAGGGACCTGGCCCTGGAAGGCAAGATTCGCGAGGATATGACTCTCCAGGACATCAACGACGCCCTCAAGGTTTGGACCCCCTTCGGCAATCACATGGGAACGTTCCGCGACGTCCAGGACCCGGACGGCACGGCCCGTCGCGTGGACTACGCCCCCGTCGGCGAAGGTTACGAGATCGTGCAGAACTTCGAGGCTCTCGCGATCGCGGATTCCCTGGCCGGTGAAGGCGGCATGGAGTTTCACACGGCCGGTTCGCTCTTCGGTGGTCGGGTCGTCTACCTGTCCGGCAAGATGCCCAAGGCGGTCGTTGTCCGCGATGACTGTCTCGACTGCTGGTTCATCATCCGGACGTCCCACGACGGCACCAGTAGCGTCATGATCTTCTTCGGCACGACGCGGCCGGTCTGCCAGAACACGCTGAACGCTTCCGTCAAGGGTGCCAGGGCCATGATTAAGGCCCAGCACACCAAGAACGTACGCGAGAACATCGAGCGTCGCGTGACGGCCTCCGTCGGCGGCATCCTGAAGGCCAGCGACGGGTATTGGGACCGCTACGCTGCGGTGCTCAACAAGATGGCGGATGCCACGGTGACCGACGATTTCGTCTGCGAGGTTATCAAGGCCGCTTTCCCCGCCAAGGACGAGGAGAAGGTGTCCACCCGCACCAAGAACGCCCGTGCCGATGCCCGTGACATCTGCTACGGCGGTCAGTTCGGTGGCGACATGGACGCGATTCGTCGCGGCGGACTGCTGACGGGTTACGGCCTGTACCAAGGTCTGACTCAGTGGGTGCAGTACAAGAAGGGCACGACCGATCGCGGCAAGCGTGACCTGAGCGAAGCACGCTGGGATAGCGTGGTCTTCGGGTCCGGTGCTCGCTTCCGCCAGAAGGTGCTCGACACCATCACCGAGAAGATGAACATCGACGCCCGGGCCCTGCCGGTCGGGACGTAGTGAGAACTCGGGTCGCTGGGGGTAACACCCCAGCGGCCTTTTTCTTGGTTTTCCTTGACAACGCACTGACCGTGTGATATACTAGAAGCAGCAAAAGGAACCCAGACATGATCGAACGCGGCGGCAAGACATATCGGTGCGTGACAATCCAACTGGCTATCGAAGTTCTCGGCGAAGATGAAACGGTGCTCGAAACCCCGCCGACAGAAGAAGAACTTGCCAACACGGTCGATTCGCTTCTCTGCCATGGAACGCCAATGGAAGCGTTGAACACGGCGTTGTTCCAGGTCGGGTGCCAAGTGGCAGAACACCAGACAAGAGCAGGAAACTTCGCAAACTGGCTGAAAGAGATCGCAAAGGCGGTAGAAGATCGTGAGCAAACGAACGACCAAGACATTCCGATACCCAACTCCGGCAGCTAAGGCACTGGCAACAGATCCTCAATTCCGGCCGAAAAAGGTGCGCGGCAAAAGAGATAAGGCCCGCAACCGTAACTCCAAAGCAGCAAAACGACAACTCGAAGAGTATTTCGATTGAACCATAGAAAACTAACACTGAAAGAGCATATCTGGATCTTCGTGATCTGGTTGGTTTTCTGTGCCGGAGTCTACTTATATACCTGCATAACTCACTAACAAACCAACATTTGTCGCAAACACCACACCCAGCAGAATTTGCCCGACATTAGTGGCTCACGGACAGTACGTCACCACCGCACGATTGTATGGTGAAACCGAACATTTTCTTTGGTTCCTTCACACCTCTGTGGCGAGTCTTCCCTTTGAGGCAGTAGAGAAAGGGCAGAAGGACGAATGAAAAGGTGTCGAACATCGGCCTTCCCCCCGGAAAGGAACTATAATGAACCCATTGCAAGTGACAGAACGCGTGACAGGAGCACTGAGCAGTCCCAATGTTCACACCCCCAGCACTGAGGACAACAGTCCCCTCTTCTCCAAACCGGGCGTCATCCATTACGTCATCTTCCAACGAACACATAAATCAGCATATTGGAAGGATCAGAAGAAACTGGACATCATCTACATGGTTCATTGTGGCGAATTGTCCGCAGAATACCTTGACAACCTTGACGATGTTGATGTACACTACGAGAACTACCAAGCACTATGCCCACACGGTACTTCGTAGGCTTTACTCGATTCCACTTGACAGCAACACGATCTTGTGGTATACTGTTAGTGAAGGGAGGCACTGACCATGCCGCAGACAAAGACTGCACCCCCAAAAGACACTCAAACCGAAGAACGTCCCATGCGTCAGCAGATGGTGGAGCAGATCCTTCAACACTTCGCTGGCGTCCATGAGGGCGAGCTGCATATCAAGCATCTGTGGGACGATGGAAACCAGTCCTACTTCCGATGCAACTGGTGGAACACCGTGCAACAGGCGGACGGCCCTTTGCTCGGTCCGCGTCCCGCTCGGTCCGTCATCCCCGGCCAGAAGATCACGGCATCCGAGTTCGTCGTGGTCAACAGCGAACTGGTCGTGGACGTGAAAACGGCCAAGTAATTCTTGGCTTTGCTTGACAAGTCTCCGATTGTGTGGTATACTATAGGCATGAAAGGAGAACCAAGGCAATGGCCAAAGTCAAAGACAAGGAACTTCTGGAAGTACAGCCGGATCACACCTGGCAACAGTGGGAAGTGGATGCCTACAACGCCGGGAGGGAACTGGCCGACACGCTGGGGAACCAAGCGAACATCATGGGCGGCAATCATCCGTTCATGGCCGGATTGCTCCAGGGATTCGTCAGACAGCATCGGACGTTGCAGCAAAACATTGTCCGAATGTTCGTCATCATGATGACGGAGTGGGGCAAGGGACATCCTCCGATGTTCACCGACGCCCGCAACGAAGCGGCGTTCGCCGTCGCACAACAGATCGGAGAGAATCCGCCGTACTTGCCATACATCTGAACCATCGCGCTCGCCGAAAGGCGTTGCCTCCGCCCGGGACGGGGTGCCTCCCCCCGTCCCCTTTTTTCGCCCGAAGCGAAATTTGCCCGACATTGGTGCAAGACCGAACCACAAGAAACCTTACCCCACCACAACTTTTCTTGTACTTCTCGATTCTACTTGACAACCATCAGAACGTGTGGTATACTGTAGATGATCGGAGGCTAAACCATGAACGAGTTTGTCTGTGCCAAGTGCGGTCAAACCAAACCCGTCGAAACGCGCATCGGTGTAGGTTATGCTATCGCAGGCGAAACCACCAAAACAGAGCTTCCGCATCGTGATAAAGCGACGTGGATAGACACGGTCGGCGTGACCATCTGCTACGATTGCTGTGCCGAGATTGACCGCGAAACCATGCGGCGTGACGGAAAGCATACCGGTCTGTATCTTCGGTGCCGTCATCCCGATGGTGTGCCCCTGGAAGTCGTCAACTGGCCCGGTTCGCTCCGGTTCAAGGTTCAACACTACACCGTCGGCAACCACAACATCGGACACGTCCAGCACAACGTCTGGTTCGAGTTCGAGGGTCAGAAATGGTGGGGAAGGCAAGTCGGTACCTGGAATGAGATTTGCCGCGTCCGCCGCGTGAAAGGGTAGGATCGTGCTCGACTGGTACCCCCTACGCAGTGAGAAGTACGAAGACAAAGGCGGAGACCATGTGTGTCTGCTATGCGGCAAGACCATCAAGAACCCCGACAAGGCCAAGTGGGTTACGCTCGGACAAGGCAACAGCGTCATGGTGACGCCGGAAGAAGCAGAAGGTGACGATTCGGCCGGAGGATTCCCAATCGGCCCGGGATGCTATCGAAAACACAAGGCAGTGCTCGCACCATATGTTGGATAGGAGAAGCCATGTTCTACGTTCTCGCACGATCAAGAGAAGGCATGATTTGTACCGGTGACAGGTGGCTAACCCGGTTCATGTGGTGTACGTGGGCAGTGTATGACACCATCGAGGAAGCGGCAGAGAAGGCCCTACAGATTGCCCTTGGTGGCAACAAGGCCCGCGTTGTGACCAAGGACGAGTATTGCCGTCTGCCGGATACCTACTTCCGGCCGTCAGTCTACAACTAACATAAAATAGGGGACTTATGTCCTCTATGGCGGGAAGCGGGGTCTGATGGGCTCTTTCCTCGCTCCCGCCATTTTTCATGATTTCTCTTGACACACGTCCGGTTTTGTGGTATACTATAAGTGCCCCGCAAGATCGGAGGAACAAACCGTTTCGCAAGAGGCGGTCCCCGATCCCGGGGCCATATTGCGGAGGTAAGATCATGGGATTGGTCGATAAGATGGTGAGCCAGATCAATCAGACATTCAGTCTGAATGATAACGTCATCATGTTCGCAACTGTGGACATAGGACGGGGCGTTGCGACGGTCACCGGTAAGTGCGCGTTCACCCAAAAGGAGTACACGACACCAGAGATCCCGATTGACAATCTCTATGCGTTCTTCGTTCGTGGCCTGCATGCCCAGCACGCCATGCCCACCACACCGGCGGAAGTCCGCGAGTTTCTCATATCTCGCATATCCCCTGAGGGATGGGCACAAACCTTCCCCGAAGGTGAAGAAGACTAAATCCGGATTTCATTTGACACAACGCCGATCATGTGGTATACTACATGTGATTGGAGGCTATCATGGCAGATGCAACCGTTTACAAACTTCGTAAGGCGTTGTCTGACCTGGTTTGCTGCCCTGCATTCAACGGAGAAGTCTTCGAGCGTGATACGGAATCGCACAAGGCATGGACCAACGCCCGCATTGCCTTGCAAGAAACAGAACCACCGATAACAGTGGATCATCGACACGTGAGATACGAGCATGATTGCGACGAGTGCGTATTTCTCGATACCGTGAAAGACGATGGCGGTATGGCCTACGATCTGTACTTCTGCCGACAAAGCGGATACCCAACCGTCCTAGCACGGTTCGGTTGCTCCCCCGAAAACTACAAGTCCGGCATGGCATCCGTCGGAGTTGACCCGGAACTGACCGCCGCCGCAACACTGGCCGTCAAACGCGGCCTACTCAGTCCGGACCACAAGACGGGCAGAGCAAACGACCCAACCGTGGGCGAAGCAATCGCCTAACCCCAAAGACACCAACTCGCCGATAAAGGATTGACATAATGAAGACTGCTATTGACGGAGTAGAAGCAGCAAACAACAGAGTCGGACGGTTCGTCGCAGAGACCGTCAGTACCGTCGTACACTACCACAGCATCGGAATCAAGAGCAAGGCCAGAGAATCGCTCAGCACGCTTCTACAAGCGTGCAGCGTCGCTCCTGACGCCTTCCTAGACGCCAAAGGTGCGGCAAGAGTCCTGCAAGGTTACTGGGATTCCATCCAGGGCCAAGACGCACTGATAGCAAAGTAATTCGCAGATTTACTTGACGGGGGGACCAATGTGTGGTATACTAGAGGAGAAGAGAGCACTGGCGGCAATGATAGAAGCCGCCGAATGCCTCGAAGCAATCAGAAAACTGGATCTGCTAACAGAGGAGGACACGGATGCGGTAGACGACGAAGAGAATCGGGAACTCTCTAAAAGCTCAGTCTAGGCCCAGGGCGGTTGCGTCGACCACGCAGCCGCCCGCATTCTTTTTCTCAATTCTACTTGACACAACCCCAATCTTGTGATATACTATAGGTGAAGGGAGGCAAAACATGCGACCGAACATGCCACAACTGAAAGTCGAATCGCAAATCATCCTCAACTACATCGAAAACAACGAGCGTGAGCAGTGGCTACAGAACGCCGCCGACTGCATGCCCGGCGATACCCGCCAAGAGGCCGCACAAGAGTCCCTGGCCCAGCTTCTCACGAACCGGTTCCAGATCATCGCACAACAGGCCCAGTGGTCTAAGGCCCTGGCCGAGCGTGCACTGAGTCTGGTCGAATGGGAACTTGTTGCGGATGTTCTCATCGAAGAGGCGATTGATCTGGAACTGATCCCAGCGTAACCCCAAGCCGGTCTGCCCAACCGGCATGCTTCCCCCCGGGGCGGATACCACCATCCGCCCCCTTCCTTGTAGCAATCCTAATTATGCCCGACATTAGTGGCTTGCACTGTTGGGTCAAAAAGAGAACTCCGTAACCCAACCTGGGCCGGGGTTCTCAGGCGTGATGTGGCTTTACGCCACATGACAGGTATCTTAGTATACCACACAACCCAACTCATGTCAAGCGAATTATCTTTTCTTAGTTTTCCTTGACAGCAACCCGATCATGTGGTATACTGTAGGTGAAAGGAGGCAGGTCATGTGCGATGTGTTCGATGACTACGACGAATACAACGATCCCGTGGATGACGGCCGAATGGATTATGACCGGTGGGAGGAGGAGCAAGTCTTCCAGGACCGCGAGGGCGAGGAATACGACGATGACGAAATGCCCGATGATGGGACGGGGGATTGTCCGACAGCGAGAGATTCCGGGAGTTGTCCCGGTGACTGCTGCGGATGCATTGACCCGTACTGTCCGGAAGAACTCTGAGCCATGGAAAGGTGTGCGGCGGGGCAGTGTCGCTCTCGCTGACGCCGCGACCTCGTGGGCAAGGGCATTGATTGCCGGTAGAGCGTCGGCGGAGTCCTAAACCCCGAAACCAGCCCCGACAAAGCGAAAGCGTCGGGGCTTTATTTTGCCCAAGCCAATTCTGCCCGACATTAGTGCCACAACCTATTGTGATTCCGGATATTACAGCGTTGTTAAGATTCGCATTTTCTTCTTGGTTTCGTTTGACATGCCCTGAATCATGGGGTATACTATAAGTGAAAGGAGGCAGAACCATGCCGACCGCAACCGCAACCGCCGAAGCAACCGAGATTTCCAGGTACGAATTGATAGAGCGTCTGTTCGCTCTGCGTACCGCGTCGTTCGTGACCATCGTGGCCGAAACCGATCCCCGCTTCCTTAAGAAGCATCGGGATACGAAAGATCCGAATCCGTGGCCCGGTGCGGTCAAGCGTGCGACCGTCAATGGTACGGTCAATTGGATTTACGGCAACGCCGTGAACCGCCAGCGTATCCGCGAAGACAGCGAACCGGAGTTCACGCCGAAACCCCGTGCTTGGGGCCGACGCCTTGAGGGTTCGCCGTTCGTGCTCCACAAGGGCCGTCTGTACCTCGAAGTCAAACCCCAGCGTATCCTGTCCACCGAGTACCAGGACGCCGACGGCAACGTCATTCCCGACGACGAGTATCTCGAAGGGTTCAAACCTGCCAAGTCCAGCAACGCCGAGCATCAGGGCGTTTCCGAGGAAGGCGAGGTCCGTTGTCTGGATTACGGCGTCAACGGCATCCGCGAGATTCGGATGGGTGGGGAGAGACTGGTGATCAGAGACTGGTAATCGTGTACTAACAAAGCCCACAACCCAGCGGACCTACAAAGCGGGCACAATGTGTCCGCTTTTCTTTCGCCCAGACAGAATTTGCCCGACATTAGTGCGCCCGACTGCGCCGCTTCTTCCCTTCCGGCCGAAATCAATAAATCACAAATCTACTTGACACAAACCGAAACATGTGATATACTGTAAGTGACAGGAGGCAAACAATGGGACAAGTCCAAGACAATCACGAGCTGGTTCTCATGTGGGCCGATGGCCCGTTCCATCTCGCTATCTACGACACACAAACCACCGACCATCTCGGCAAGTTCCGTCTGTCATACCGATTCTACCATGTCGAGAACGGACAACCAAACCTCATTTTCGAGGGTGACGACTTCTGCACTCCGAAATGTGTGGATGACCCCTGGAACATCATCCAACTGCTCGGGTTCCTGTCCCTCAAGGATGGCGACACCGACCCGGAGTATTTCGATGACTACACTCCGGAACAGATCGAATGGAGGGACGAACACGCCGAAGACCTCGCATGCGTCGTTGCCGACATGGAAGGGTCAGGAAGCCCAGATCGCCCCGTTTCCTTGCCGCTGTAGTTTTTCGCAGATTTCCTTGACAACAAGGCTTTTCTGTGGTATACTATAAGTGAAAGGGAGGCAAACCATGAGCACGATAGAACTCGACGTTCCCAAGGGCCAAATCACAACCGCAGAAGTCATGGCCGCTATCAGCGAGCATATCGAAGACACCGACACGCCGGACGCCATACTCGCCGCTCTGCGTGAACACGAGGGCAAACGTCTGAATAAGCCCATGATCCGCAAGATCGCCGAGAAACTCGGCATCGAAGATCTGAGAATCCTCAAACAGTACGGCAACACGTCCATCGGGTACGGCCGACAGAACGAGCGATCATACGAACCGGCCGTGCGTCTGATCGTCGCCTACGAAGAAACAAACGTGACAATCAATGGCGATTGGATCGAAGAACACAACGCCGCTCACTTCAGTGCCGCGAAGCAACGCAACGAGCAACGCCGGGCCTTGCTGCTCGAAAGTCCGCCGCTCCGTATGCGTGCAATGGCCGACGCCATCAACGTATGGCGTGAAGCATGCCGGACCCTCAAGACCGCTATCGGCGGTCACACCGATCACGATGGCGATTTCATCAATCCGGACATCTATGTCATCGAACGTCTGGCCACCGGCAAGGAGTAAGGAGACAGCCATGGTCCGAATAACCGTACGACGCATGGTACATTGTTACGCGATCCACTTTGTCGGATACTCGCTCCGACGCCATACCGAGATTCAGTACTTTGCCGCTGGTTTTGGTCGCAATCCCGACCGTGGCGGTCTCGATCTCTGGTGCGTGACGTGGCGACATCAGAGGGGGTATCGCCTACGCTCGATCAAGATACCGTTCCTGTGGTGTGTCGGACCGTCACTCCGTGCCAGGATCGCCCGTGCGGTCAATAGAGCGTTTCTAGCGGCCCTGTGGCGACTCACACCCCCTATCGGTGCCAGGTATGCCACGCGGTCCGTTACGCTGCCAATCTGACCTTTTTCTCGATTTCGCTTGACGCCGAGGCTTTTCTGTGGTATACTTAGGGTGAAAGGAGGCAGCAGCGATGATGACACGAAAGGCAAACGGCAAAACGATCAGGGCCGAACGCCGAGCACGGACCAAGGCGTGCCGCAATCACGGAGCCTGTGCCCACTGCCGCAGCAACAGGACAAACCGTGTCCGAAAGGCCGTGTTCACTGCAGCGGAGCAGGTACGAGAGTTCAAGGCCAGCTAGTATCTGGAATGGAGGCAAACCGATGCCACGATCAATCGCATGGGATGTGTACTTAGGCAACCGCTGTATCGACACGGTGTGGTTCAATCCAGACTGTGACGCCGATTACGTCAAGACGTCTCTCATAAACCACGACGGCTACGACTCACGCATCGAGGTCTACAAAGCATAGCAGCACCAGGGTGGATTCACACTCCGCCCTGTCTCATTTACTAACCAATGAGGCTTCACTAATATCGGGCAAAATCTTTTATGACAATAATTGTCTGGAGACACATAACAGGGGGGTGGGTAAGCATTTAGGGGCCCCTATTGGAGTCCTCGTTTGGAGGCCATCCAGGACTAGCTGAACTAGATTGGTTCTTTTTTTCTTGCTGTGCCAGAAAAAACAATAGCACCGTTGTTTTTCGTAGGGCACCACATGAGTTCGGAACAAATATATAACCATGAGGAGTACGTAGATGGTTTCAATGTTTCGAGATTTAGATAGACAGACAGCATACCTATTAGGCCTCTATACGGCTGACGGGCATTGCTGGAGTAAAAGTAGGTTCAGTATAAGCCAAGCGGCACCCAATCTTCTTTTAGAGGCCCAGAAGATATGCAAATCGCACAACAGACCGAACGTTGTAATAGAAAAATCAAAGACGCGTTCGATCTACAACTTATTCTGCTATTGCAAAGAAGACGCGCTGTGGATTCACGAGCACGGTTTGGCAAAGGGAAAAACTTACTTTACTCCTCCACCGCCCATCCCGGATCATTTGTTTATGAATTTCCTTGCAGGCTTTGTAGATGGAGATGGACACATAAATGGTACATCAGTAATTCAAATTGTCGGTGTAGATGTGGTGCTCAGTCGGTGGTTATGTAAAACGTGTAATAGGCTTGGTATATGTTCTTCGTTAGATGAAGTTGTGAGAGATCTCAACCGTCACCCAGAAATGCAAATAACAATCCATGGAGCATCAAACATGCTGAGAATATATCTACACCACCGAAAATCAAAGCTTAGACTTTCAGAAAAGTGGGAGAAAGCCATTGCCAATCTAAAAGAACGCCTTGTATTACCGAAACGCAGAGCTGTTTATCGCGGCCCTCGCCTGCGGTCTTCAACAAAGGGTGGATCTAAAATAGGTGCTCTTTGTACTATTTGTGGCAAAACTGTCTACCGTTCTGCAACAAGTCTAGCACGGTACAAACCCTATTGCAAGAAATGCGTACATCTATCTTGGTCAAAGGAAGCCACATGCTCACGGTGCGGCACCAGTTTTCGAACCAACATCAACGCAGACCAAAATACAGACGTGGTTTGTAGGGCTTGCCGCAACAAAGAAAAAGAAAGGGAGAAACAAAAGAGGCGAGAAGAGAAGCTTAAGAAGAATACGAGAAGATGTTCACACTGTGGTAAGGCTTTAATAAGAAAAAAAAAGAACAAGAGTGGCATCTACTTGTGTCAAGAGCACTCTAAATTTTCCTACATGTACGTTTAGTATGGGTACCCTAAGGGATTCCCGCGTACACACGCAAAATATGGGACCCGCTCAGATGGGACCCTAAGGGATTCCCGTTGGAGACCCAAAAATCTTGACTCAGTTATGTTTGTGTGGTATACTGTGAGCATGGCCAAAAAGAAAACACCTATCAAGAAGACCAAACGCAGGGCACATGTCACCGAGACCATTGCCATCAAAGAGGCCAAGGTCGACAAGAAGATGGTTCCTATTGTCCGGTGGCTCAACTCGTTTCATTCTGTGCTCACTATGGGGTGCTGCCAGGGCAGTGAGGACGAACAACCCTACGTAAACTTCATTTGCACGTATAACGAGGAACGTGACACTATTCTACGCATTATCAGTTGCATGAGTTGTCACATTAATGTGGAGATTGAGTCCGGATCTGCCCTGACGTACTGTCAGCCGCTTTACAGGATGAGGTTTGACGATCAAGAGTCCTTCGCGGCATTCTCTAAGTACGTTCTGGACCCCAATCGAGTACGCATCCTCAATGTGACGGTCTAAGTCACCGAACCAATCCTTTAACACATCCGGCCGAGAAGTGAAAGAAATCGTGGATTTCTTGCGCCGAAGTCGATTCTGGTGTATACTATTTTCACGCAAGTGGACACGCGCGTCTATGTTACCTTAGGTGGATACTAAACGATGACGAAATGTGAGATTTTGGCGTTGGCCTCCAAGATACTGTGGGAACAAGCATCCGGAGTGATGGAGAACCTACAGGATGACCGTTATGGTGACGAGGAGCGTCCCGGTTTGGAGGAATACGCCTTTCTGTCCATGTCTGCGCGTAGATCTGTAGACAAGGTTCTGGGGGTTCTTGCAGATGATGGTGAGGAGATTCTGTCAACCGGTCCCGTCACACCACCCTTCACATTGAGTTTCGGAAGGGGCGAGTTCGAACGCATACCGACTCCGGTTCTTGAGATGGCCATTCTGGACGCTCTGAGCAGGGCAGGTGATAATTCGTGGGAGATGAAGTACGCTCTGATCCTTCGGGACGTTGAGCGGCTGTTGTCACCCATGCTGAAAGAAACTGACTTTGACTCGATCAATAGTCCGAGCACACGCGAGGCATACTTCGACAATAACCTGCGCTGGGCCCGTCATGACATGGTCAAGAACTGGGGGTGGTTGACGGACAATGTGGCTGCTGGCAGGAAAGGTTACTGGAAGGCCAGTCCACGGGGCGTGGTAGTTTACGAGGCACACAAGGAATCATTCAGGGCCTTCATAGCGTCTTATCTGTAGCACAAGCAAACACATCCCGGCCGGAAAGTGATTAAGAATCTCGTTTTTCAGGCATGTAAGGTATCCCCCAGGAAAATCACATCAACCTCCTGTAGAATAACTACATGAGTTGGTTCCACAGAATAGCCAGTATTTCACCGTGGGAGACGAAATTCCCGATAGCGGGTGATACGGTGTCAGGTTTAGAGGTCAAAGGTCCCGTACCCAATTGGGATTCAATAGCGGCGTCATTCATCAACTACGAGATTTTGCCTGGCATACGCGAGGTAAACATGTCTGATCTGGGTGAGCTGACAGAATCAGACAGGGTATGGATGGTTTCAAACGACCCACGTGCGGTGGATTGCAGGTCCTTAGCTGAACAGATAAAAGAATCCGGACAGATTAAACCTCTCATAATAGGTGTAGGCAGTGGCCTTCCGTATGTCGTAGAAGGTGGCCACAGAATTGTGGCGCTAGACATGCTTGATCGACAGACTTTTCCTGCGGTCGTCGTGATAGATTTAGATGAGGTTGACATAGACGGCACGGAGGAAAAGGAGCAACATCAAGATGAGTTGGTTTACTAAAGTCTCAGAACAGGGTTATTTCACCCCACAGGATGCCGTTCGGTTACTGCATCTCGTCAAACAAGTAACGGGCATACCATTTCCGACGAAGCGTTTCCGCAGGTTCCCGGCCCGCGTAGAAGCGGAAGGCATTGAGTTCACCACGATGGACGGAAGGATATTAGTGATACAGTCCTTCAGTTCTGACATACCCAATTACCAAACTTTGGCCGAAAAATTGGAAGGGTACTTCGGGGACGTACATGTTCGTCCTAATTACATCAATGCTCGTGGATATGGTCAAGAAAAGACACAGGCATCGGTGTCAGAACCTGCCTCGATGGAGTCGTTGCCGGAGGTTACGATACCGGAACCTTTGAATGCTCAGATCGTTACTGAGATGTTTCATCGTATCAAGGATGCCACGCAGGCACGCAGGGTTACGGTGACAGGGAAACCCGATGCTAAACTTTTGGGCCGGATCGGCAAAACGGTTCCTGCCAAGATTTGGGCCATCGGTGGTCAGACTTACCTCGAAGACGTCGGTTTGTATTGGGTGCGGGATTATGATGAGGCGCAGCAACTTCACAAGTTGATGCAGATCGAGATGGAACTCGGCAGGGCGCTGGAAGTAGCGGATTGGCGACATCAGGACTTCTCAAGTCCCACGGGATAGTGCTCATGAGTTGGTTTACTAAGATAGGGACATCTGAGGAAAAATTTCTGCGCGACGAGATGGATGCTGAACCGGCGGGGGCAGATACATTCACTAGATATGCATGGATGTCAGGAGACGATCTTAGGAATCTTATTTCGTCCAATAATGGTTTGCCGATGAACAGCGGGCATGACGCACTGCCTTCGGGCTGGCACCACCTACATGTGGGCGGCGAAGAATGGGTCGCGATCTTGAACAAAGACTACGGAAACGAAGGTCCAGTGTGCGAGATCACGATAAGCAATTTGCCATCTGGGTTCTATCTTATGTCTGACCCTGACAGGATGTACGGAAAGGTGGACTCATGGATGTTGATCAGCAAGTCACCCATCATTCCTGCTTCTTGTGTTGAGATCACGTTCGAGAAGGACACGGAAGAAGCCATCCAAGATAGTGGCTTCGAATATGACGAGCATTATTGGGAATGGGCCTAGGATTTTAGTCCGAAGCGGTCTTGTAGACGAGAAAGGCTACAAGAATGCTGCCGGGAACGACCAGATACCAGAGACCGCCTAGGATGAGAAAGACGGCTGCGAAGGCAAGGCCTATGGAGATGCCTGTTAGTGCTCGTTTGAGTGTGCTCATTCTGTTTCTATTAGTCTTTTAGGTTACCCCAGTACACGGTGTTTGCCACAACGAGCATCGTCATAGCACACGCCCATTGTGGTGCTCCGCAGCATGACACAATGAAAGCACATGCAGAACCTACGGTGATACCAGCAAACAGCCGTATGATAGCATCCAGCATATTCCACCTCATGTCATAATAGCCACAAGAAGGCGTTGGGGTCCTGTTTTCGGTATAATCAGGGATGTCAAACTGTCTTCTGGCCACACTACGCATGAAGTTACGTTTTGGAGGAAAGATAGGGTATTTGAGGCCCAGTCGCATCTTTCCGTTCGGTCACTGGTACTTGCGTACTCGTGGACGTGTGCTGGACTATCGCCCTGAAGGCGAGATGGCTTGCTGTAACCATCTGTTTTTCAAAGGTCGTCTAAGAAGACGAACGGACACATCAAAAACCATTTCGGCCGGAAGAGATTAAATCACAGTAGTTTGTTACCTTTCTCGGTGCACGATCACATCACAGATGTGAGAGTGCAACGCAGGAGTTTGACTGCGCTTGTGGTAGTAGATTAGTAGGACGGAGGATCTCTATGAGCTACTTCACACACATCAATCTAATAGATGAGAATGGCCAAATCGTGGATGCAGTCGACCTTCGCGAACTGGACACTAAACATCTGCTTGCCCTGGTGTTGTTGGAACTCAAGGAGATCAAGCTGCATCTGTCCTCGATGACGGATCAGGAATTCTCAGCACAGGACATTATTGAAAGCTAAGGAGAACAATCCATGTTCTACATAGAAGACGGAAAAGGCAGAGGCTACAAAGTTGGTGTTAGCGTAGATAGCCGGCTTTTGACAGAATGCGTGACAATAAGTGCCGAACACCACGTCAATCACTCCCACGGAGAGGCATACCACCTTCTCTATGAAGGGGCACCTGTCGACAACTCTTACTTCTTGTACATCAAAAACTCAAATAACTCGGCAGATCTAGTCATTGAGGGCATCACATTTAGATCAGCATCTGATTCTGTTATAGATGTTCGTCATGTAACAGGGACGCCATCGGCAGGCTCCGAAGATCTATCTGATTTCCTACTGCTCCGCATGTCGGCAGGATGCAAGATTGAACAGCGAGAAATGGAACATAGTCATGGTAATTAGTTTTTGGGGGAATACCAATGCCAAGAGGTGACGGATATTCGGAACGCTTCATCGTGCGTAATCGCACGAGTCGTACACTTTCTTTGGGGCCGGAATTGGCTAATCTGGTTTTACAGCCTCGTGAGCGGGTTAATCTGTTGGATTGGGTTGACCGTGAAGCGATTAGCCGTTCTGAGGGTCTCGTTCGCATGCAGAGACGCGGATGGATTAGCACCCGCTGGGTGAAACCATCAAGCAGAGCAGCCAAGAGCGTTTCGTTTGTTTCGGATGCGGATACCATCTCTGCTCAATGCGATGTGGATTGCTCTCTCAGATATAGTGACCTATTTGAGTATCCTATTGTTGGTATGAGCCGTAGTTCATTTCGTGATGGAGCGCACAGGCCCGGTGTTATCGATAATGTGACTACCGGCTGGAATCAAGGAAAGCATCTTTTGTACTTAGGTGCTGGTAACAGCGGTGTCATCAGACAGATCTGGTTCGCTCTAGGGTTGACCTTTACTTTCATGGTGGCTTCTGATACGACACCTGTGATTTGGGGCGGTTCCGGTTCTACGGGACGTGATGATCTAAATAATTGGCGTCTTCGAGTATACACGGATGCTGGCAATATTTCGGATGTAACGAGTCCTCCTGCATCAGCTCTAACTGTGGATATTCCGTTGTCTGCTGTGCTGGGAGCCTATTACGCGACTCAGCCAGCTGCGGAATTACACTATTCAACGGACTTTGTTGATGTCTATTTTACGCCGGACGGGGCACCCGGAACGACGCCTGCTTTCTGTGTTTCGTTGAAGCTTCCCATGCCGTTCAGTAATGGTGTTCTTGTACAGATGGGATACATTGATTCGAGCGGTGCGTCTGATGTTTGGGTGCCGGTTGGAGATGATTGGGAGCGTCATTACAACTACGTGACCTACGAACTTGGATCACTTCCTTCGGCTTTGGAAGATTTTAGGCTCAAGGGAACCCACTGGGAAGGCGATACAGATGCTACCACGAACGCGGTCTTCCTAAACGAATCATCCGGAAGAGGCTTGGCAGCATTCCTGTGGTTGAATACGGACGGAGATACCAACTGGATCGAGTCCAACTGGACCTTTAGAACGGATGGCACCAATAACTTGTGGCAAACGGCGGGTGGTGAAGACTTGTTTGGTGCCCGTAGCATTCTAGGATGGAATACAGGAGAGTTTACGGCAAGAGAGACGGGATGCCTACACAAGGGTTCTGGAGAAGAAATAGAGGCATATTTCAACTTTAAGCATTCTCCCGTGTATTGGCCCAATGGCCGTGTGGGATTCTTCCCATACAACTCCGACGATAGTGCAGGGCTCATCGATGGCAATATCGCCTTCCTGTACTACCAGGAGTAGGACATGAGTTGGTTTCAGAAACTGGCCCTGAAACAAGACTATTACTACCACATCACAGATGCGTTGCCGGAAGACTTACGGGAGAAAGGTCTACAAACCGAAGGTTTGGCCGAAACAGATGAAGGCGAGGAAGTTGCTTGTGTTTCCTTGTTTGATGATATAGACCCCGGTGCGGATGGACGCATTATCCTAGGTGATACAACATGGGATGTTTCCGGCTTTTCGACCCTTCTGCGTATCCCGGCGAAGGTGGTCCAGTCTTTGGGTGCGAGAGACTATTCGTTCTATACGGTGGTGTGCAAACCGATACCGCCGGAGGCCATTGAGTATATAGACATAGACGAGATTAAGGCTCATGGTCTTGATCCGGATGAGGCAGCGGTAATAGCGTCCGCTAATTGGCGGAGGTTGTCTTCTGTGCCTTTACCGGAAAAGGGGGAGCCGGTGGATGTGGGACCATCTCTAGAAGAGGTCCAGGAGGCCATAGAAGGCCGTCTGAGCGAAGAAAGGGTCCGGTTACGTGACGAAGGTGGCAACGAGGCGGAATACGCCCGTATCCTCTCCCTGAAGCGTCAGCTAGAAGATGAGTTTATCACCCCATTGGAAGCACTTCAGCAACTCTAATTTGACAGGACATGATTCTTGTGGTATAGTGTAGGGACATGGTCTGCGTAGACCTTGGACACCCATTTGGAGACAGATGATGGCCGGAAGAAGGTTGGACCCTCCGCGAGGGTTGTCGGGCGAGGTGACGTACGCCATTGCGACACTCAAAGTCTTGAGGGACGGCGAGTGGCATTCTGGGGACGAGATCCAGCGTGAGGCGAGAAGTATCGTCAGTTGTCGACGCAACAAGTGGACGGGGTTTGAGACAAAGGGCCGCACACATCTGGCACGTCTCGGTTACGTGGTCAAGAAACCCGGTGGAGCCCGGACGTCTTTGTGGAAGCTGACTGCTTCCGGTCGACGTTTGTGTCGTCAGATGTTGGCAATGCGTGGCGTCGGCGGGGGTCAGAAGAAGATCCGTCTTCTCTATTCGGTGATCAAAGATGGTCATCGTTCGGAGAGCAGCGGAGCCGAGGGGTTGGAAAAATTCCGGCGACGACGGAATACGACACAGGTTGTCGGGCATTATTCCGGGGGCCGGAAAAAAATCGCGCGGCGGCGGCATGGCGGTGCAGCATCCTCAGACACAGCGGAGCAAGATCGAAGGATCGCACGTTTCGTGCGACAGTTCGCGCGAGAACTCCGTCGAATGTCCTGAGTTCTACCAGACGTTCACTACTACTACCAGGTGACATTCGTCGGGGCAAGCCCCGACGCTTCATATCAGTGCAGGGAGCGTAAACGCTCCGCCACGACCTGACACTTCTTTTTCCTGCTTCAACGACCGGCACTGTCCTGCGACAGCAGGACTGCAACCCCCAGTCTCCACAGGCGTGAATTCCCGTGTAGTCCCACGGTACATATGTAATCCTACTTCTCGAATGTTGATGGCAGCGTTCTCATCCCTGTCGTGCTCAGTTTTGCAGACAGAGCAAGTCCACTTTCTGACCTTCTCATCCATGTCATTATACTTCCAACCGCAGACATGACATGTCTTGCTCGAAGGTTCCCAACGGTCAATCTCAAGACACAACTTGCCATTCCAGGCTGATTTGTACCTCAACTGCCTTTTCCACTCAAACCAGCCTGCATCTCCAATCGACTTGGCTCTCTTGTCGTCCTGCATCATGTCTCGAATGCCGAGAGTCTCCAGCACAAATCCGTCAAACTTGGCTATCATTTGACTGGTTGTCTTGTGCTGGAAGTCCCGTCTGGCATTCCTGCTTCGACGATAAAGCCTTGCCAGTTTTCGAGCCTGTTTGGCTCGGTTGTTCCCACCTTTCGTTCTTCTGCTGAGACAGCGTTGAGCCCTGATGATCCTTCTCTCAAACCTCCTGAGAAGTCTCGGATTGGAGATCTTTGAACCATTCGATAAGGTCGCATAGTTGGTCAAACCCATGTCAATGCCGACAACGCTATCGCCCTTGGGCTCCCTGTCCCTCATACGAAGCTCAACGTTGACGGAGCAGAACCACTGCTCTCCGTCCTGGGATACTGTGAGATGTTTGATTTTGCCTTTGATTGCTCTGTGCTTGACCCATTTGACCTCTCCGATCTTCGGGATGAAAACCCATGCCCTTCCGATGCGATACTTCTGAGGAATGGTGAAACTATCGGAGTGCGTTCCCTTTCGTTTGAAGCGAGGAAACTTCTTGTCTCCGGAGAAGCAGTCCTTGAGTGCTCTGTCCAGATGCCTGGCAACCTGCTGAAGAGATTGACTGAAACTGAGCTTCAGGAAGTCATGTTCTTTCTTGAGAGATGGAAGCGAGACAATCATCTCATGAGCGAAGGTGAACTTGCCTTCCTGCTCATAGCGATCCTGATTTGATCTGAGCAAATGGTTCCAAAGAAAGCGAGCATTCCCTCCATGCTGACGCAGGAGTGCTTCCTGCTCAGTAGTTGGATAGAGTCGAAACTTGTAGGCTCGCCTAACTATCAAGAGACTTCTGCTCCTCGATGTACTTCTTTATGGTTTCAGCACTCACGAAACCGATTGTGCTGATGAATTTGCCTCTCGACCAGAGGACTCCGCATTTTGAGTAGAAGGACTTCAAGTCTGGGAACTTCTTGAACAACTCAATCGCCGAGATGCTCTTCATCGTCCGGACGATGTCTGACGGAGCAACAGTCGGTTTGGCTCCGACAAAGACGTGGACGTGATCCGGCATGACTTCCATCGAGATGATCTCGTAGTCATACTTGTGAGCGATGTCATGCAGGATCTCCTTGAGAGCAGTTTCCACATCACCATGCAGAACGCTGAACCGAAATTTCGGGCAGTAGACCACATGGTATTGACACAGATACTTACAGTGAGCCGTGCTCTTGTACTCCTGCTTCTTCGCCATCCGAGTCCCCTTTCGGGAGCGGATAGACCTGATAGATGGCTTCTCTGATCAGGTCTCTCCAGTCGATGTCCTTGTCCTCATCGACAGCCCGCATCCTCGCCATCCTCTTAATGTGGTCGATCACATCGTCATCGATACGAAGCTGCACTGGACTCGTAGCCATGGTTTTCTCCTTACAGAAGTTTCCATGCTACTATTATACATAGATACATGGAAACAGATTGACAACCCTTCAGGAAAATTCGGGAATATGAAGTTTTTTCTTGGAGCGGCGGCATGAGTCGCATCTCCCTTTTGAGACGATTAGCTTCACCTGACCGCATTCTGTGCAGGGTTTGTGCCCAGACCTGTCACTACGCTGTGATTTGCCGTAGCAGGATTGACACAAGCCATGAGCACAATGTTTTCGAACAAGTCCACAAGACTTACATGCACGCATGCGGTCAGATCGCCTAGTCCGTCGCCCTTCTGTTGAAGCCTCCTCTAGCTCCACACTATTCATGTGCCTCTTGCAAACGTTGTGGACGCCGCTTAGGGTTATACCGCCCACCTTCTCTGCTATGGCTCTGTAGCTCATACCGGATCGCCGTAAGGCAACGATCTCCTCATATGTCTCAGACATAAACTCTCTTATTTTTATATCATACTCTTCTGGAGTCAGTCGCTTGATGCTTGTTGCCCCGCAACCTAGCTTCTTAGCAATCTCCTTTGATGTCAGACCTTTATCTCGTAAGGATACGATTTGTTCCGCCGTGATCTGTAGCCGCTTCTTGCGACCAAGATCTAAGTTTCTAAACTTGGACTGCTCGCATTCTGCCCTGCGATGTTTTAGTTCATCTATCGTTAGAAACTTGTAATCGTAGCAGGCTACCGGCGATCTTTCTCCGATGAAGTCAAAGAAATCCTCAAGTCCATTGGATGATTTCTTAGAACGAATGTTGTTGCGTTTACTTAGGCTAAAGCAATCTGGGCATAGATCATCTAAAAAGGGAAGCAGAGTGGACTCGATATTACGACGTTCAAAGCTCTGAGTATATAAGCCAATGCGAGGGTAACCAGAGCCATCGTCTAGGCTGCCATCACCCAAGTACCAGACAAGTACGGACAGAGGTGTTAATCGGACATCGGCAGGGATCACCTTCTTGCCATCTGGGTACCAACGATCGTACTGTTTTCTAAAATCTGGATGGTGAAGAGTTCGTCCAGACCATGCATGGTAGGTATTTCCATTCCTCTTATCATATCTGTGTATCTCCCTGATCTTCAAGCCACATCTCGGGAAGAAAGAGGCTACCCATTTTGCGAACTCACCCTCTTTCTGCTTAATGTTCATCCTGGCAGCAGGCGAGCCATCAAGTCGTGGTTTCTCGATATTGCCGTCGCCAAGCATGTGCCCATCCAGAACTTCTAACATGGTCTCATCAAGCAGGCAAGATGTGTGATCGAGCGTCGATTGACGGTTCTTCAGTCTGCATGATGCGGAGCAATAAGACTTAGAATGGTTGTTAGTATAGAATCGCTTACCGCAAGTAGGGCAAGTTTGGTTTGGTCTTCTCTCATGAATAAGTCTACATTTACGAGAACAAAACTTAGCATTCAGCAGCTTGCAGTCCTTGCCACAGACTATGCATTTTGGTCTCGGTGCAGCCCTGCCAGTACGCCAAACCCCCAGAGCCCACCGCTTGGCATTGAGACCCTTAGTCCCTCTTTTCGGATAGCCTAGTTTAACGAGAGCAGATTGGAGATCTAGAAGAGAGAGATGGTGGTTCCCCCTAATGAACTCCTCTTCTTCTTTGGAGTACACCACAGGAGTCGATCCAGAACCTGTACCCGTCTCTCTTCGTTTGCTGTAGATGGCACTGATACCACGATGAGGGAGGAGCTTCTGGATTTGTTCAGCAGTGAGATCCTGGTTATTCTGGAGTATCTCAATCTCGTACTGCCGCCAAGGTTGTCGTGCCATAGATCCACCATCCAAGCTTCATGTGTTGTGAACTATGGTGTGATTATACCGCTTGGAAGCGGGAGTCGGTGGGAGTATGATCAGATGGCGGCTTTCATCCGCAGGGCAAGCCCTGCGGTTTTCCGCCGCCGGTTATAACAACCGAATCAAACTTACGACTGTTGGAAAACGCATCATTTGTTCTTACCAGCCTTATCCAAAGTTCTCCGAACTCTTCTCCAAGTACTCCGTCTGTGATCCTCTTGTCTTCATGAGAGATGATCAGTTCTGGTTATCTGTCTCCTTTGAGGTTCCAGAGCCAACTCATGTCGAAAACACTTGCACTGGTGTTGATCTGGGCATCAGGCGTTTCTCCGTAACCTCTCAAGGCGTTGCCCTGACAGACAAGGACTTTCTCAAACAGAAACGCAAACTCCGCTTCCTTAAACGAGTTCTACAGTCTAAGAAAAAGACAACCAAATCTCATTCCTCCAGAGCCAAACTCCGCAAGCTCAGGAGGAGAGAACGCAACAAGAACAAAAACCTTTGCCATCACATGGCAAACCAACTTCTCAGGACTTCCTCCAACACGCTCATTCTTGAGGACTTGTCCTCACTCAAGAGGAAGAGCCTCAAGAAAGACAATCATAAGAAGAGCAAGTCCTCGAAGAATAGACTCAGTCAAGTTCCATTTGGGATGCTCAAAGACACCCTGACCTACAAGGCACCACTAGTTGGCAAACGAGTGCGTACGGTTAACCCTGCTTTCACATCCCAGAAAGACCATCGTGGTCTTTCTGGTGGAGAGCGAAAGGGATGTAGGTTCAATGCTTCCGATGGTCTCGTGTTCGATGCGGACTGGAATGCTGCCATCAACATTGCTAAGAAATATGTTTTGACTCAGGAAGCAAAAGGAACAAAACACCCCATTTCGTTTAGATTGCCCGTTGACGGGCAATTGAACCTGATGGGCAGGGTGCTATCAACCACCCAATCGTCTCAGGAGTTATTGAGGCAAACCGCTACGTCTTTAGCGTAGCGGTTGTTGATGTGTTAATACCCATGGAGAAATGAGATACCATTCGGTGACCGTTGGGTACTTTCCCCAGATGTTGCGGAGCATCTTGAGGTACATGGAAACCTGTGATTCAAGGGCCCGTTCTAGTATGGGCCCAATATCACATGGTTCCAGGCACAATTTGTCCGTTTCTGTGGCATTCACTACTGTAGTATACCACATGGTTTTGTGCTTGGCAAATCTTCTATGGGATCGTAGCAATAGGTGGCCCAATAGCAGAGTTGAACGCCGAGTTCACTGATGCCATAGTGGGATTCTTTTGGCGATCTCAGCAATTCTCTTTGATGCAGTGTCAGGCATATCTTTGGGACTCGTTTTCGGGCCCGGAAGTTCTGCAACCTCATGCTTTTTCTGTGTTTAGATACGATTTTGCATATCTCGCTCGTCTTAAACGCGTTCCATGCTCCTGTCATCATGGACTGGGAGAAGATATGTGAGAAGACGTATCTGTGATGATCGTCCGGGATCATGATCGCAGATCCGAGATAAACTCTTGCCATGACAGGGATGATGTCGGTGGCCATAAGGTCAAAATCTCGCGGGGTCACGTGTGGGATGTTTGGATAAGGGAAGTGCATGTTAGGAGATTATAGCCTTATGACGATAGGAGACGGGCGGATTTGGGAGGTATCATAATGTGGTGTAGTATCGGAGATTCCACGTGATCAAGTTACATTCGATTGTTGATGATTACGCACGTCCCAAGGAAACACGCAAGCTGTTCCGCCGTCTGTATCGTGCTGATCCTTGGGTTCTGTATGACCAGTGTGCGAAGTGCGGTCGTCGTTTGGATGATGACGATGAATGTCCGGTCTGCGACAAGGGTTAGAAAGGCTCAGCTATGCTGAAAATCACCAGCAAACATGCACGGATGCTCATAGCATCGCACACCAAAACTAGAGACCCTCAATCGGAGCAAAAGGAAGCCTTGCGTGTGTCTTTAGACACAGTTCAGCAGCTCATTGCTGACAAGTTGGTTGGAATTGTTAGCAGACAAGTTGGTGGGCCGCTTTCAATTAACAGGTTCCGAGAAATAGTTCAACGAACAGATTTCTACCAGAAGATGGTTGCTACCCAAGAGCCGGATGTGAGAGACACAATGCTTCGCCATGCTTGGGAGGCATATCAATCTTCAATGCAAGACGTACCCACTGAAGAACCTACTATTTAGTTGATGAATTGAATCCAAATCTACGCTGACAGTGCGCGAAGGCCATAAAGCCCTATAGGTTGTATACTAAGACTAGATGTCGAGGGGGTTTCATGGTATGCCCGATAAGGCCAAGCAAACCAATTCCAACGGCCGGATGCGTGAACTGGAAGAACAAGTTCTTTTCCTGAAATCCGTATTCGATGCAACCGATGAAGGCATCTGTGTCCTTGACACAAAGCTTCAAATCATTTATGCCAATAAATGGTATGAAAGAATCCAACAAGAGGCAGGGGATTGGTCTGGAAAAAACTGCTACAAGGTCTTCCAGCTTTTTGATGAACCCTGTCCATGGTGTCCTTGTCTTAAGGCACTCAAAACCCGAAAAGCTCACTATGAAATTGTCCCATGGCCAGCAGAGAATCCAAATCAATGGCTTTTGGTCTCTGCTTATCCATTGTGTTCGAACGGTAGTATACATGGAATCGTGGAATATGTCAGGGATGTCACAGAAGGAAAACGTGCGGAGAGAGAATTGCGTGAAAGAGAAGAGATGCTCAGGCGATTTTCTCTTGCCTGTAGCTACGGTTTTGGTATGGGCGAGATCGATGGTCAAGTCATACACGGAAATCAGGCTTTGGTTGATCTTGTAGAAGAGGAATCTATCGAGTCATTTACATCAGAACAATTTTGGACATACTACACCGAAGAAGATCAGGCCCGTCTTCGGGATGAAATCCTGCCCCATGTTCTCAAAGAAGGGCAATGGGTTGGTGAGTTGCCCTTGTTAACCAAGAAAGGAAATCTCAAGCAAACAGAGCAGAATGTCTTTCTGATACATAACGACCAAGGTGACCCTTGGTTGTTCGGAAACATACTGACAG
>Ga0180438_10001473_pt1 | contig 41863 bp, 17 predicted proteins | sample SS_ome_12_FD_132455 | JGI IMG/M metagenome (GOLD analysis project Ga0180438, IMG submission 132455) | Hypersaline lake sediment archaeal communities from the Salton Sea, California, USA - SS_3_D_2 metaG | ecosystem: Environmental > Aquatic > Non-marine Saline and Alkaline > Hypersaline >...
CACCCGTTCGGCTAGCCGAGCGCAGTTCCGACATTTCCCGTGTCGCACCCGCATGATGCGACAATTTACCCGACAACCCGAAAATCAACCTATAGCACTTCATGAACCCGTGAACGGCCACCGCACAATTGCTCTTGTCGGATGGCCTTCAAGCTGACCGGATTTCGCGCGCAGGGAGCCGTCGGTTTCACGGGGCATACGAGCGGGGAGAGGTTGCAGCGGGACGCCGTTTCCCCACGCCCGCTGGCCGCCGAGGAGACGGACTGGGCGATGTACCGGTACGACGCGGCGCGGAAAGGAAGTTTCCCGGCGCCCCTTCCTACCGAGCCTTCCTTGAAGTGGAAGGTGCAACTGGGCGGCCCGTTGACGCAGGCGATTGCCGTGGCTGGCAAAGTGTACGTGGCTGAAAAGGACGCGCACAGAGTCTGTTGTCTCGACCGGAAGTCCGGTAACCTGCTCTGGAAGCAGACCGTCGGCGGAAGAATCGACTCGTCTCCAACCTACACGGACGGGCTTCTTGTTTTCGGTTGCCGAGACGGCCATGTCTATTGCCTCGATGCGCAAACTGGACAACAGGTCTGGCGTTTCCGGGCTGCCCCCCAGGACGCGATGATCGTGGCGATGGATCAGTTGGAGTCGCTGTGGCCAGTGCATGGCAGCTTGGTTGTGAGTGGCGAAAATGTGTACTGCGTTGCGGGAAGGTCCTCCCATTTGAATGGTGGGATGCACCTCTACCGGATCGATCGAAAGTCGGGCAAAGTCCTGCAGGAGAAGAGACTGCAGGCGGACCTTTCATCATCCTACGAATTCGAAAAGGGAGTGTTGTCCGACCTGATGACCCTTCAGGATGGAACCGTTCACATGCGGACGCTCAGCTTCACAGAGGGGCAGTTGGAGAGCGTCGTGCATGCGAACAATGAGGGAAGAGGTTTGTATCCCGTGAAGGGGGCTCCAGTCCTTCAGACGGCCTCCGGTTTTCTGGATACCAGCCTGTTTAACACCGCTGTCTGGGGAATGGGCTCGACGAAAGGACAGATCGTCGCACATGACGGGACGTCTGCATTTGGCTTGATGAGTTACAGGAAGTACGGGCAGAGCTGTGGCCATGATGTCTTCACGTTGGCGAAGGACGGTTACCTTCTCTCGCGTCGGGCGCTTGCCAACACCGAGGACAAGTCCAAGAGGCGGAAGGGGAATCGAGTGGAGAAAGATGCGAAGGCGGAGTGGTCGGTCCGTATCCCCATACGGGGTGAGGCTCTTCTGGTGGGCGACAACTGTCTCTATGTCGCAGGCGTGAGGGACCGTGTGGAGAAGGAAGATCCGTGGGGACATGTCCAGGGCAGAATGGGTGGCGTTGTTGGCCTCTATGCCAAGTCCGACGGATCGAAAATCACCGAGATCCCGCTGGATGCGGCGCCGCTTTTCGATGGGCTGTCCGCAGCCAGTGAGAATGTCTTCCTCGTGACCGAGCGAGGAGGAGTCCTTTGTTTTGAGTGAAGGTGGACAGGGATATCATGCCGAGGCCCTCGCTCCTGTTTCTATGCTCGACGCTCCATGGTCTAGCGCCAGATTCGAGAAACTTGCTCTTGATGGAGATCACTTCGCGGGACTAGAATTCTCGTCTCGAAGCTCGGTGATTCTGATATCTCGCCACGCAATTTCGGAATGGCCTGCCCCCTGCTTCACCTTGTGAATCTGCAGGCCGATCATTCCCCTGGGGTTCGTTCTGTAGACCTCCTCATTGACGATGTCCGCAACTGCCTCGCCGTTGATCCAGGTTTGAATCCGGGGCCCTTTGGCTACCACTCTTATGCGATTCCACTCGGTTGGCGCCTTGTGCGTTGGGACAGCAGTGATCGGCCCAAAGTGGGCCAGAAGCATGCTCATGGTTTCGCGGGGATGCGGTGAAACACGATGTCGGCCAAGACGGATGGTTGCTTTCCTTTCTGGCGAGCCCGCTCGGCAAGAATACCGATGTCACCATTCTCGAGGACCACTAGGGAACTGTAGCCGAAGTGGTCATCGCCGTTGAGTTGGGCGACTTCGTCCCAGGTTGCGCCTTCGTCGGAGCTGCGATACAGGTGTCCCTGGGTCCGTCCTGCCGTCGGTGTCGCCAGGTAGAGGAACTTGCCGTCACTGACTAGAAATGTATGAAATCGCGCGCGACCCCAAGGTACTCAGCTAGGCGGTCGGCGAGCGCGAAGACCGGATGGGTACGAAGCGGTTCCATGGGATGTGTGTTCATCGCGCCCGTCCCCCATCAGAATGGGTCGAGTCTAGGCCGCTGTTCAGGCGCCGGTGGACCTGGACGACGCGGGCGTAGTTTGCCCTTCGTGACGCCCTAGGGGCGGTGGTAGGACGGAGCGTGGAAGTCGAAGTCCCCGGTCCCAGCGTCCGTCGTGAGAACAGTAGGCTCGGCCTGTCGACGGCTTGCCCCATGCTTACAGCGGTTGGAACTTGACCGCGGGGGCAGCGTTCAGCGAATGCACGGAATCGTGCACGGAATACTTGCCAAACAGAGGCAGATGTGCAAAATATGCGATACGTAAGTGGCTGATACCGAAGGTTTTTCGAATTGTTCTGTGGCCTCCGGAGCCGAAGGTCAGAGGTCCGAATCCTCTCGCCCCAAGAAACACTCGGAGAAGGTGTATTTCAGCGATCGCCTGATGCAGGAGATGGCGGAGTTACGGCGGAGTCTCAAAGCATACGAGAGGAGAGAAGCAAAGTGAGAATGAAGAAGACGTTGACATTGGTTGTCCTGTTTGGTCTCGCAAGCCTGGCGTCCAGTGCGGAAAAGGGCGAACTATTCGTCGGGGCCACATCCACCCAGCCGGCCAAACGTTTTCAACAAGCGTTTCTCAGCGGAAACGGAACGATGGGGGTCATGATGTTCGGGAACCCCTACGATGAACAGGTTACCCTGAATCACTGCAGAATGTTCCTGCCGAGAGGAACCCGGGAAGTCGTGCACGACCTGGCGGATTCCATGCCCGAAATAAAAGCAGCCGGTCTGAAGGCCGGTAAATACGGCCCGCAGGTTGTCCATCAGTTGACTCAGGAGAAAACCGGACACAGCGGCAAGTCCGTTCCGACCGATCCCTATCATCTTGCCTTCCGTCTGAACCTGCAAATGGCCGCGCGATCCTCGGCCTGGGACAGGTACGTGATGACGGAGAATTTCGAAACGGGTGAGCTTGCGGTCCGCTGGTCCGATGAAAACGGCGACTGGGCGCGAAAGCTTTTCGTGTCGCGGCCCGACAACGTCGCGGTCATGGCCGTCAGCGGCCCAAAAGGAAAGGTGGGCGGCACCTTTTCCATGGACATAGACAACGAGGGGGTGGAACCGGAAGTGACAGCCGCCGATGGATGCCTTTCGGCACACGTTGTCTACACCCGGGGCAAGGGAGGGTATGACTGCCTGATCCGGGTTGTCGCCGATGGCGGAGAGACCCGGTTCAAGGACGGTCAGGCCCTGGTTGCTGGCGCGGACCGGGTGCTGCTCATCATGCAGGTGCGCCCTTGGCGGACCCCTTTGCCTAAGGAGCAAAGTGAAGCATGGGCATATTCCCCGGAGAACCCACATTTCGGGCCGGGCCACAAAACCAGCTATCTTGCGGACATGAGAGAGCAGCTTGGCCGACTCCCGGCAGATTACGACGCGCTCTTCAACCCGCATGCGAAAATACATGGCGAGCTTTTCTCGCGGGTGAAGCTGGATCTTCATGGCGGCGCGGACCGCAGTGCGAGCTCGGAAGCACTGCTGAGTCGTGCCGCGGAAGAAGGCCGCATGTCTCCGGCGCTCATGGAGCGAATGTATGACGCCTGCCGTTACCTCATCATCTGCAGTACGGGCGAACTTCCGCCAAACCTTGTCGGGATATGGACGGATGCATGGGCCACCCCGTGGGACGGAACCTTCACGATTGACTCCAATCTCCAACTGGCAAGCCAGTCCCTGCTGAGTTGCGGCATGCCGGAACTCATGGAAGGCTATTTCAACTTGATTGAATCCTGGCTCCCCGATTGTCGTTTGAATGCAAGGAAGTTTTATGGGTACCGGGGGATCGTACCCCGGTCAAGGTCGTCCAACGAATGCCTGATGCTGCATTGGGGAAAATGGCCGGGAGAAATGACGTATTCCGCCATGGGATGGCTGGCTCATTTCTTCTATGACTATTATCAGTTCACGGGGGACCGGGAATTCCTGGAAAAGAGGGCCGTTCCCCTGCTGAAGGAGACCGTTCTCTTCCTTGAAGACATGCTGGCGGGAACGGAGGACGAAAACGGAAAGTACCGCTTCTTCATGAGCTTCTCTCCCGAGCAAAAAGAGCTGATCGCGAACGCCACCTATGATATCGCCGTGTCAAAGGCGGTCTTGACGTATCTCATCAAGTCGTGTGAAACGCTGGACATCGAAGAAGAGAATGTCAAGAAATGGAAAGAGATGCTGCGCAAGATGCCGCCGTATCTGATCAATGACCGGGGCGAATTGCAGGAATGGGCCTGGCCGGGGGCCGACGAGAACCACGGGCATCGTCACCATTCACAGTTCTTGCCGCTTTACCAGTTTTGCGAGATTGACCGTGATAGAACTCCTGATTTATGGAAGGCGGCTGGAACCGCCTTTGAAAACAAATTTGAAGTACTTCGGCAACACAAGCAGGGCAATATCACCCACGGAGTCATGAATCAGGGGCAATGTGCCGCGCGATTGGGCCGAAGCGATATCGTCCATGACGTGCTTTCCCGAATCGCCACCGGTTACCTGTATCCCAGTTTCATGATCGGCTTCTTTCCGGGCCCCAAGGGATTCGGCTTTGATCCCGTCGGCACGATTCCGGATATCGTCAACAACTCGCTCGTATTCGTGTGGGAGGACACGCTGGATCTCATCCCCGCCCTCCCGGAAGAATGGCCGCGGGGTTCCATCCGCGGGGTGTTGGCACGCGGGCAGATCAAGATCGACAGGCTTGCCTGGGACATTCCTGCGGGAAAGCTGGACCTGACGTTGACCTCGGCCGTTGCCCCGACCCTGAAGGCGCGCCTCCCGTCTTCCTGCCGGATGGATTCAATGCAGGTTGTCACGGGCAAGGCAACGGTGAAGGAGATTACCGGGAAACCCGATTGTCGAGAACTTGCCTTGCCTGCCGGGGAGAGCGTGTCTCTAGTAGTGAAGATCAGCAAATGAACTGTGAGTGGAAATGTGGTTGTTTTCGAGAAGGCATAAGCGCTGTCAGAACCAGCAAGGAAGATTGGAATCTTCTACAGATTAGGCCGTCGTGAGGAACGATCTGCACTGGATGATGCAGTCGTACAAGCTCCGGGGGAGAACGGACTCAAAAATCCCACCCCCAAGAGACTTTCCATGAAGTTCCGCTGTCGAATTCGGTCTTTGTTGTCCTTCGCCGCCGTTGCGACTACACTGCTCGCCCTGGCGATCCATGCGGGATGTTAGCGTTTTCACGTACAGGAGTCAAAATGATGCCGAGAATAGTGATTTGCGTCCTCGTTACGCTGGCGTTGTCGTCGATTACGGCAGCCGATCAGAACTTAGAGTTGGCTGTGCCGTTCACGGACAATATGATCCTGCAAAGGCAAGTCGATGCGCCGGTATGGGGCTTCGATACGCCGGGCGCCAAGGTCACCGTGGAATTCGCCGGCCAGAAGAAGACGGCTGTCGCCGACGAACACGGCGATTGGTCGGTTAAACTCGGCCCGCTTACGGCGTCGCACGAAGAACGTAGTCTGAAGGTGACGAACGACCGAAACGAATCGATCGTTCTGCAAGGCGTGCTGGTCGGCGAGGTGTGGTTCTCGTCCGGCCAGTCCAATATGGTCTGGGTGGCGGGCAAGAGCATGTGCAGTCAGCTCGCAAAAACGATTGCGAGCGCGGAAGAGGACATCCCGATCCGCGAAATCAACATCCAAACCGAGTCCGCGTTGTACCCGCGGGACCGGGCGATCTCCGAGGAAGGCTGGAAGAAGTCCGCACAGGCGGGCGGTTTTTCGGCGTTGTCGCTTTCGTTCGCACACGAGCTGTACCAGGAGTTGGGCGTGCCCATCGGCATCCTGCTAAGCGCCCACAGCAACACACGCATCGAAGCGTTCACCCAGCGGCAGGCGATTGAGGCGCACCCGAAGCTCGAAGCGGATGCCAAGCTGATGCGCGACGCCGACCCCCTCACCGCGCAGGGCTTGGCCGCGTATAAGCAATACGAAGCGGACATCCTTGCATGGCAAGACGCGGCCGGCGAAGCTGCGTTCGCGGCCGCGCGCATTCCCAGTCGCCCGCGCCTGCCGGGTATTGCCGGCATGTGGCGCGGGCCCTCTCAGTTCTTCAACGGCAAGATTCACCCAGTCATCCCCTACGCGGTCCGCGGCGCGATCTGGTGTCAGGGCACGAGCAACAGCGGCGACGGGCGCATCTACGCAGCGCGGATGGAGGCACTGGCGGGCGGTTGGCGCGACGCCTGGGGCATGCCCGACATGCCCTTCTACTTCACGCAGATGCAAAGCTACGGCGAGTCCGGACCCGACAATGTCGGCTTCGCAGACATCCGCCAGGCCCAGCATCTGTTCTTCATCAACAACCGCAAAAACGTCGGCATGGTCGTCCAGTTCGATGTCAATGCCGATAGCCCCGGCGGCATCCACTACTCCAATAAGCTGCACCCCGGCATGCGTATGGCCCGCTGGGCGCTCGCCAAGCAGTACGGCAAAGACATCGCGTACACCGGCCCGATCTATAGCGGACACACCATCGAGGGAGAGAAGGTTACAGTCGCGTTCGAAGAAGAATCGCTCTTCGGGGGCCTGATGGTTGGCAGCAAGGGGTCGATCAGGGAAGCCCGCGAGCCGGGCAAGTACGTCGAGCCGGCCAGGCCCACCCCCGGCGAGAAGCTCAACCACTTCCGCCTCTGCGGGACCGACAAGAAGTGGTACGCGGCCGAGGCAACGATCGTCGGCGACACCGTCGTCGTCACCTCGCCGAACGTGCCGGAGCCGGTCGGCGTCCAGTATGCCTACAACGCCGCGCCGGAAGGGGCGAACCTCTACAACAAGGCCGGGCTCCCGGCGACGCCGTTCGCGCAAATCGACGGTAAGTTCATCTTTGAGGAAGACAACCCCGCCATCGCCGCAGCGCTGAAAGCCAAGTACGCTCGCTATACCGACCCGGACTACCCGATCCTCCAGGTCGTCGAGTACTTCCGCGACGGTGCGATCATCCAACGTGGCCTGCCCATCCCCGTCTGGGGCCACGCCAACGTCGGCGAGACCGTGACCGTCACTCTCGACGGCGTCACGCAATCCGTCAAGCCCAACAAGTTCCAGCAGTGGTCGGTATCGTTCCCTGCGCGAGAAGGCTCCGTCAAGCCGATCACGCTGACGGTGGAATCGACCCACGGGTTTAAGCGGACGGTGAGGGACATCCTCGTAGGCGACGTCTGGTACCTTACGGGCAGCACCCAGCTTACGTCGGAGTGGGCCTACAACCAGCGCGACCAAGACGTCGAACTGCCCGAAACGATGCCGCTGGTCCGCGAGTTCAAGCGAAGAACGAAGGCCGACCGGTTCGCCACCCCGCGCAAACGCCAGTTCGAGACCGGCGGGGGCAAGTACCGCTCGTACTGGGCCACCGCGGATTTCTCCCGAGAAGGCCAGGGTGTGACGATGTTCGCCTACACGTTCGCCAAAGCGCTGGGCCGTGAGGGCGTGCCACAGGGCTTTATGACCATGTCCGCCGGCAGGGGTGGGAACAGCCCCGCGTTCGCCTCGCCGCTGTCGTGGACATCTTTTGCCGGCGTGAAGGATCTGGACAACCCGGCATTCGAGGACCGGCTCAACGAGCTGTTTCTCCAGTACCCGGGCACCGATGTCGCCCGGCAAGCCGTCGCCAACCATCTCCAGGACGTCCGCGCGTTTGTCCAGCAGATCATTCAGCTCGACGAACAGGGCGCCAACCCGGCCACGTTCCCGCTGAAGGCCCCTGGATTCCCCGAAGCCGGCAAAGGCGACGTGCCGATCGACGCGGTCCCCACCTACGCGTACAACTGGAACGTCAGTCCGCATACCCCGATGGCGGTCGCCGGCGTCATATGGATTCCTGCGCAGTACAGCATCGGGTACGCCCCGGAGAACTATGCCGCCGAAATGGAGATCTATGCCAAGAGCCTGACGAGCACGTATGGTCAGGATGAAGTGCAATTCATTTATGCTCAGCCAGCTGGTTCGCTGGTCGAAGGCGTTACGGCGCCCAAGATCCCAGGCGCAAAGATGGTTACGTTCGACCAATGGCCCAAGAGTTTGAAAGAGATTGCCGTCGAGATGGCTGAGTTGGCTAAGCAATTTTTTCGCAGCAGGCATCTCTGCAGGTTGCGCTGCCCCGGCTGGTTGCGGGCGGCAGCTCGGGACCGAAGCGACTTCGGCGGACCGCCCGACCTAAGCACGAACTCCCACCCACAGGAGACCTTCTATGATGTTCCTTGGCCGAACTCGATCGTTCTTGCCCACCGACGCCGTCGCACTAACGTTGCTCGCCTTGCCTGCCTTCGCCGCCGAGCTTCCGTCCCCGTTGCCCGACCCCGACGGAAACGGTTCACTGGCTGGCGCAACTGCACGAGCGCATCCGCTCCTCCATCTTTCAGGCGGCTCATCCAGGTCGAGATGGTGGGAGCGGTGACGTGAAAAATGCGGGCCGTCTGTTCGAGCGACCAGCCGCGGGCCGCGCGGAGTTGGAGTATCGCCATCCTCTCGACAGGGGGATAATGGGGGCGCCGGTGCGGCTCGATTCGGGCGATACGGATGTCCTTGATCCGCAACTCTTCTCGCAGCCGGGCGATTTCCTGGTTTGCCCGATCGAGTTCGGCCCTTAACCGGACACGGGTGTTGGTGCTATCGGCCGCCCAACTGCGGGTGTAAATGGCGGCATATTGGGCCAGGGAAATGACGTGCAGTACGGCCGACCGTACATACTGGCTCCAGCCTTTGGGAAGTGCGATCTTGGGCGTTTCGTGGTTCGTGGACATGATAGCTCCGCTCGGTTGCAGAGGCTATCATAACATGCGGTGCCGCCGCGGGTTGTGTCGCGCTCGACAGGGTGCAAAAATCGGTAGACCCACACACCGGTTCGCGTGCGTCAAGCGGCGGTGGTATCTTACACTGCGGAATAGTTCGGCGACTTGCTTTGCGGAGCCCTGGGCAGGTAACATTGACGCAGACTTTGATCGAAAGGAGGTTTGGAACATGAAACTCATTCAGTGGATTGCAACAAGTGTGCGGCGCGCCGACGTGCCGCGGTGTTGGCTTGGCTTGGCTGCCGGATTGTTGTTGCCGGCCAGTGCTCTTTGCGCCCCGGCCAGCTACGGACAGACGGCGAAGCAAATCTTGGACGAGGCGGGCATCAAGGGGGGTCTGATCGTCCACCTCGGGTGCAGCGACGGGAAACTCACGGCGGCACTCCAAGTAAACGACCGTTGCACCGTGCAGGGCCTCGATGCGGATGTGACGGCGGCCCGTCAAACCATCCAGTCGCTCGGCCTTTACGGCAAAGTGACGGCGGAACCGTGGACGGGTGATCGCCTGCCCTATGTGGACAATCTGGTGAACCTCGTGGTCGCGGACAGCCTCGGCGGACTTTCGATGGAGGAAGTGCTGCGGGTGCTGGCGCCAAACGGCGTGGCGTTGATCGGCGGGAAGAAGACCGTCAAGCCACGCCCGGAGGAGATGGACGAGTGGCCACAGCACTATCACGATGCGGACAATAACGCCGTGGCCAACGATGATCTGGTCGGCCCACCTCGGCATTTCCAGTGGATCGCCGAGCCGGACTGGAGCCGGTCGCATCTGTGTTTGCCGTCGATCAACAGTCTGGTGTCGGCTGGTGGTCGACTGTTTAGCATCGAGGACCGCGCCTCGGCCGAGCACCCGGCCTTGCCGGGCAAGTTCGCCCTGATCTGCCGCGATGCCTTCAACGGCATCGAACTCTGGCGTCACTCGTTCGTCGATTGGCAACCGATCAACATCTACATCAAGTTCACCCCGACCCAACTGCAGCGGCAGCTTGTCGCGCTGGCGGACAGGGTCTATTGCACGCCGGGGCTGGATGCGCCGATCACCGTGTTCGACGCCCTCACCGGCAAGGTTCTGGGGAGCTACGCCGGTACCGAGCGGACCCAGGAGTTTGCCTACGACCAAGGCGTTCTGTACGTCGTGCTTGGCGATCCGTTCGACACTGCCGGCATCGGCAACCCGCGCGGCACGATCGGGCCGAGCGCGTTCCCGGTGCGCGCCTACGGCCCGCTGATCCCGAAACTCGACAACCCGCAGAGCAGCATCGTGGCGATCGACGCCGAATCGGGCCGCGAACTGTGGCGGAAGCAGGGCGAGGCCACGCAGGCGTATGAGGGCGCGTCGTTGGCCGTCCGCGGCACGCACGCAGTGTACTGCGCCGCCGGTTCACTGATTTGTCTCGACCGGGAAACCGGCGTGGAACGTTGGCGTGTGCCGTGCACGACTCTAGGCGGCCGTGGTCAGAAGCCATCTAAGCTGACGCCGGGCACCACGGTTTCCCTGGTGCTGGCCGACGATGCGGTCTATTTGGCTGCCGGCAACACCCTGACGGCCTTCGCGATCGAGGACGGCACCAAGCTCTGGACCAGCGCGACGCACATGAATCATTTCAAAGCGCCGGATCTGTTCCTGGCCGCCGGCGCGGTGTGGACCGCAAACGACAAGGCATACGACTTGCGTACCGGCGCAGGGGTGAAGAACCTCGCCCAGAAAATGACCGGGCCGATGCCGCATGATCGTTGTTACCGCAACCGCATCACGGATCGTTGGTATATCAACACGGCCACCGGCGGCAGCGACTTCCTGGCGCTGGACGGCTCCGGCGAGTTCCCGAACCCGTGGGTCCGCAGCACCTGCGGGATTGGCCACCTGCCGTGCAACGGGCTGCTCTACGCCGGTCCGCCGGCCTGTTCGTGCGCCAACCAGGTTCAACTCAACGCGTTCAATGCGCTGGCCCCCGATCCGGGCCTGAAATCGTCCGGCCAACGCATCACGGTCGCCGTCGCCCCGAAGCTCGAAAAAGGACCGGCCTACACCGCCGCCATCGAACCGCCGCCCGCCGTTGCCGGCGCCGACTGGCCAACCTACCGGCAGGATGCGAGTCGCAGTGGCCATACCACGGCCACCGTGCCCGCCGCGCTGCAACCCCGGTGGCAAACCAAGTTCATTACGCACGCCAGTCCGCCCGTGATTGCCGCGGGCCGGGTGTTCGCGGCCGACGTGGACGCGTATGCCGTGTGCGCCTTAGACGCTGCCGACGGCAAGAAGCAATGGACCTATACTACCGGCGGGCGCGTGGATTCGCCGCCAACCTGGCATCAAGGACGACTTCTTTTCGGTTCGCGCGATGGCTGGGTGTATTGCTTGCGGGCAACCGACGGCGCGCTGATCTGGCGGTTCAAGGCCTTGCCCGACCGGCTGATGTGCGCCTACGAACAAGTCGAGTCCGTCTGGCCGGTCTGCGGCAGCATCCTCGTTCACGACAACGTCGCGTATTTCGTGGCGGGCCGGAACTCGTTTGTGGACGGCGGACTGTTCCTCTTCGGACTCGACCCGCAAACCGGCCGGGTGATTCATCAGAGGAACTTGTACGGACCCTATGGTCAGAACGGCCAACCGATCATCAGCCCGGAGACAGCGGTACAAGCGACCGGGGCGGGTGGCATTCAGGGAAACAAGGGCGACGTTTTGTTGGCCGAAGATGGGCATCTGTTCCTGCGCCACCAAGCGTTTACGCCGGACCTCAAGCCGGTCAGCCCCGACGAACCCATCCCGCCGCACCTGATCACCTCCCACGGGTTCATCGAACCCATCCCGCATCACCGCAGTTTCTGGACGATCCACACCACCCTTGGCTATGATATCCGCACCGGGAACGACCCGGTGCACGGCGACATCCTGGTCCGCGACGGCACACGGTACTATGAAGTCCGCGGGTACAAGCCGAGCCGGACCGCATTTTTCGATCCGCGCTTGAACGGCTACACGCTGTTCGCCGGCGACCTCGCGCAGTTTAACGTCGTCGAGCCTGGCCCCAAAAGGAAAAGGGCGATCGCAGGTCGCACGGCGCTGGAACGCTGGCATGCCAACATCCCGCTCACCGGCAAGGCGATGGCGCTGGCCGGCGACGTCTTGTTCGTCGCGGGCACGCCCGTTGCGTTTCCCGAGGATGACTTGGCCAAGGCGTACGAAGGACGGATGGGCGGCGTTCTCTGGGCCACCTCCGCCGCGACCGGCGAGAAACTCGCCGAGTACAAGCTCGACGCCGCCCCGGTCTGGGACAGCATGGCCGTGGCCGGGGGCCGATTGTACATTGCAACGCAAGATGGCAACCTTCGTTGCTTCGGTGAAGAACAATGAGGCCAATACGTCTCGCCCTGCTTCCGCTATCCGTGCTGGCCGCGCTCAACGCAGTGGAACCAGTGTACCCGTCCAACGACTCTTGCGCCCCACGTGGTGGTCCAGCATACCTCCCCCCTCGATTCCTCTTCGGAGTACGTTCATGGCCGCCTATCGTCGTGCTTTATGGAGCGCTGTTTTCTTGGGCTCATTCGTGCTGGTGACGGCGTCGGCCCGCACCGAAGATTGGCCGCAATGGGGCGGCACGCCGGGCCGTAACATGGTTTCGAGCGAAAGCGGACTGCCGGAATTCTTTCGCCCCGGCAGAATCGACCCGAAAACCGACGTCATGGACCCGGCCTCGGGCGAAAACCTTCGCTGGGCCGTCCGGCTCGGCTCGGAGACACACGGCAGCCCCGTGATCGCCGACGGCCGGGTTTACGTGGGGACCAATTTCCACTCGTCGGAGCGCCGCCCGGCGGGAAGCGGCTCGCACGTGGCCGGCGGCCGGCTGGTGTGTCTCGAAGAGGGGACCGGACGCCTGCTGTGGGAGCTGCTGACGCCGCACATGCCGGAGAGCGTAGCCCCCCACTCCGACACCGGCTACGGCATCTGCAGTTCGCCCACCGTGGACGGCGATCGGCTGTACGTGAACACCAACAACGTGGATGTTCTTTGCCTCGACGTGGCCGGCCTGGCCAACGGCAACGACGGTCCCTTTCAGGACGAAGGACGCTATTTGGCCGGGGCTTTCAACCAGCCCAAGTCACCGCCGCCGCCGGTAGAGCTGAAGCCGACCGACGCCGACGTCCTTTGGCGATACGACATGCTGGCCGAGCACGACGTCCACCCCCACGACGCTTCCTCCTGCTCCGTGCTGGTCGACGGCAATTTCCTCTACGTTTGCACCGGCAACGGGATCAACCGGGGGGAGACCAAGGTGCTCAATCCGCTGGCCCCCAGCCTGATCGTGCTGGACAAGCGGACGGGCCGCTTGCTGGCCGCGGACGACGAGAAGATCGGCACGCGGATCCTCAAGGGCCAGTGGTCGTCGCCGTCGCTGTGGCAGTACGGCGGGCGAAAGCTGATCGTCTACGGCGGGGGCGACGGTTTCTGCTACGCCTTCGAGCCGCTGTCGGACCCCGCCCCGGATCGGCCCGTGACCTTGAAAAAGGTGTGGGCCGTCGAGTGCAATCCCGCCTACTGCCGCTCGCGCAACGGTAGGCCGGTCGGCTATCGCGAGAAGGACGGGCCGTCGGAAATCGTCGGCACGCCGGTGTGCCTCGGCAAGCGGGTGTACGTGACCATCGGCCGCGACCCGAATCGCGGGGCGGGCAAAGGCAACGTCACCTGCATCGACGCCGAGCGGGGCGTGGCCCTGTGGAACTGCGATCAAATTGGCCGTTCCATGTCCACCGTTTCGGTGGCCGACGGTTTGCTGTACGTGGCCGAGACGTTCGGAGTGGTGCATTGCCTGGACGCCGAAACGGGGCAAATCTGCTGGACCCACAAGATCCACGAACGGATCTGGGGCTCGACAATGGTGGCCGACGGCAAGGTCTACGTGCCGACCAGCAAGAACCTGCTGGTCTTTGCCGCCGGCCGCGAGAAGAAGCTGCTGGCCGAGGTGAAGCTGCCCGATCCCTGCCTGAGCACGCCCGTGGCCGCCAACGGTGCGTTGTACCTCGCCACGCAAGAGTACCTGTACGCGATCGCGGAGCGAGGCGCCCGGGCCGCGCCGCAGGTGGTGTCCGGCTCCAAACCTCCCGCCCCCGCCTACTCGGCCGCCCCGATCGTTTCCACGCCCGTGCTCTCGGACGACTGGACGCAATGGCGCGGCGCCGGGCGCGATGGCCGGGTGCCACACTTGCCCAAGACGCTGGCGACCCTGGAGGTCCTTTGGCAACAGCCGGTGGCGGGAGCCTGCGATGCCGGCATCGCCGTGGCCGGCGACCGGGTGGTGATGGCCGATCACGACAAGCGGTACGACTACTACGTCTGTCGGCGGGCGAGCAACGGGAAGGAACTCTGGAGGCAGGCCTTTCCCAACGGCCGGGAGATGGACTACGGGTCCGGCCCCCGCGCCACGCCGCTGATCTGCCGCGACAAGGTCTACGTGCTCCGAGCGTTCGGCGAACTCCATTGTTTGAACATGATGACCGGGACGACGGTCTGGCAACGGGACCTGGTCAAGGACTTCGGCGTCAAGAAAGTGCCGACCTGGGGCTACTGCGCGTCGCCCCTGTTGGCCGACGGGAAGCTGATCGTCAACCCCGGCGGCAACGCGGCCCTGGTCGCGCTGGACCCCGTGACGGGCGACGTGGTGTGGCGCGGGGAGGGCGGCTCGGCCAACTATTCCAGCTTCATCGTCGGCGATTTCGGCGGGATCGAACAGGTCGTCGGGTACGACGCCAAGTCACTCGGCGGATGGGAATTGAAGTCCGGGCGGCGGCTGTGGAGCCTGAAAGTCGACATCAGCGGCGGCTACGTCGTGCCCACGCCGGTGGCCGTCGGCGGGAATCTGCTGATCGCCGACCTGAACAATCCCGCGCAACTATTCACGTTCGACAACCACGGTGTGATCCGCGAACCGGGGATCGGCATGAACGAAGACCTCGTGCCCGACGTTTCCACGCCGGTTGCCGAAGGCGATCTGATTTTGGGCGTGGCCGGTGAACTGCTCTGTCTGAACGCCTCGGACGGTCTGAAACCGTTTTGGCGCGACGACCGGGAAGACGTGTTTGCGTCGGATTGCCACCTGATGGTTGCCGCCGACCGCGGCCTGGCCTTCAACAGCGAGGGGGACCTGGTGCTGTTCCACTTCGATCGGCACGGCAGAGAGATCCTGGGCAAGCAGCACCTCTGCGGCAAGACCCTGATGCACCCGTCCCTGACCGCCGGTCGTCTGTACGTCCGCGACGGGCAGTTTCTCTATTGCTACCAAATCGACCGGTGACCTTCGTACATTCTCGGCGGCGGCAGGTGAAGACCGAAGCCGGGTCGACGGGACAAATCGATGATTCGATTGCAGTTGTGCTTGATCCAGCCCGCCAGAATGACGAAATACAGTTGCCACGGTTGGAGGATGAATTCCATGATTCTGCTGTGTTGGTAAGGTGGGTGCAAGCCCCGCTTCATCCTCGCTCAACCGCCCCCGCGGTTCAAGGGAGGCTGACGCTCCCCGGGCAACCTTCCCGCCACGGACACGCCGGTTGCGCGTCCTGTCCCGATTAAACTGCACGACATCACGGTCGAGGTGGCCTGAGATCCGAACGACACACGACGACCTAAGTCCAGAGAACGGCAACACTTGCTGGTCGGCTGAATTGTTTGACCATACGGGATGGAACCGGCTATACTGCCGCAGGGAAACTAAATCCGCGGAGGCTCTGCGCCATAAGAAGGCGCTGACAAGTTGCGATTTCACAGCAGATCTGCCTCTCCGTAATCGGCTTTGAGGGTTCCGATCCGCGCATCTTGTAGGCATCGCTTTTTGTTGTCCGACCGGAGGCCGTGGCGTCCTGTGTTGTTCACGCGACGCGGGAATGTGGTCGCTCAAGATGTTTTTCTTGTCATCGACGTCGGTGCCGACCGATGGCACTCGCCTGCACGCTACCATGCACGCTAAGCTTGAAAAATCTGCGAAATACGGCATAATGTGAACGTCGTAACGCGTTGAGATCGCGGAGGTTGCGTCTTGGCGAAGAGCCTCCGGAGCCGAAGGTTACAGGTTCGAATCCTGTCGGTGTCGGACATCTGCTGTCTTGGCGCGGGCAGATCGTCGCCAAGTTACAATAGCACGTTTCGATTACGAAGGACGTCCATCGCCAATGAGGAGATGCCCATGAGTCTCCGCGCCCCTGAATTCCTCGCGGTTCTAAGTTTCTGTCTGCTGCCGGCCACCTCGTCAGACGCGGCCCGCCCGGCGAAGCCCAACATCCTGTTCATCATGGTCGACGACCTGGGCAAAGAGTGGATCGGCTGCTACGGGGCCGAGGGCATCCAGACGCCGAACCTCGACAAGCTGGCCGAGGGCGGCATGCGGTTCGAGAACGCCTGGTGCATGCCGCAGTGCACGCCGACGCGCGTGACCCTGCTGACCGGCCAGTACCCGTTCCGCCACGGCTGGACCAACCACTGGGACGTGCCGCGCTGGGGCGCCAAGTGCCACTTCGACCCGAAGCTGAACAACTCGTTCGCCCTGATCCTCCGCAAGGCAGGGTACGCCACGTGCGCCGCGGGCAAGTGGCAAATCGACGATTTTCGTGTCGAGCCCCGAGCGATGGACGAGGCGGGTTTCGACGAGTGGTGCATGTGGACCGGTTACGAGACCGGCAACCCACCCTCCGGCAACCGGTACTGGGACGCATATATCAACACGCCCGAAGGCTCGAAAACCTATGAAGGCGAGTTCGGCCCGGACGTCTACTGCGACTACCTGATCGACTTCATGCGTCGGAACAAAGATAAGCCGATGCTGCTGTACTTCCCCATGGCCCTGACGCACGGCCCGCTGACCACCACCCCCGACGAACCCGATGCCCCCAAGGACGAGCAGCACCGGGCCATGGTCCGCTACACCGACAAGCTCGTCGGCAAGCTGGTCAACGAGCTCGACCGCTTGGGCATCCGCGAAGACACGATCGTGATCTTCACCACCGACAATGGCACGGGCGGCAAGACGAACATGCGCAACGGGCACCTTGTGAAGGGGGCCAAGGCCAGGATGGTCGAGGCGGGCACGGCGATGCCCTTCATCGTCAACTGCCCGGGGCGCGTGCCGGCCGGCGTGGTGACCGACGCCCTGACCGACTTTACCGACATGCTGCCGACGTTCGCGGAGCTGGCCGGGGCGAAGCTGCCCGACCAGCACGTGGTCGACGGCAAGTCGATCGCGAAGCTGATCCTCGGCAAGGCGAAGGACTCGGATCGCCAGTGGATCATGTCGATGGGCGGCGGGGCGGGCACCATCCGCGACGGCCGGGTCGCGCCCAAGCTCGACTACGACGACCGGGTCATCCGCGACAAGCGCTTCAAGCTGTGGGTCGGCACCGACCGCAAGCCGAGCAGGCTGTACGACATGATCGCCGACCCGTGGGAGCAGAACGACCTGCTCGGCTCGACGGACCCGGACGCGGTCGCCGCCCGAAAAGAGCTCGAGACGGTCGTGACGACGTTCCCCGGGAAGGACGGCTGGCCGCGCTACACCGACAATCCGCCGCAGGCGTGGGACCGCAAGGAAGGCGGGTCGAGGAAGGGAGACCCGAGGAAGAAGCGCGATCGAAAGGCGAAGGAGAACAAGGCCGATTGACGCGGCACATTGACGCCCCAGTGAAGGAAAGGAAGAATCGACATCATGACTCGCATTCATCTTCCCGTCCTCAGTGTTTCCATCGGAAATGAATCCGTCGTGTGCTCACGTCTGTTCGGCCTCCATGCTTACCGCCGGGCCTCGCGAAATGCTCTCGTTCTTTGCATGGTTTCCTTCCTTGCTGGGCTGCTTCCGAGCCTCGTGAGTGCTCAGCAGAAGCCCAATATCATCGTCATCTACACCGATGATCAAGGCTGGGCAGACTTGGGTTGTCAAGGCATCTTTGAAGACATCCGCACGCCGCATCTCGACGCGTTGGCCGCGGGTGGAGTGCGCGCCACCAGCGGCTACGTCACTGCACCGCAATGTGTGCCGTCGCGCGCCGGCCTGATGACCGGCCGGTATCAGCCGCGTTTCGGCGTGGAAAGCAATGGCGACAAGCTGGACGGTTTCGACGCACAGCAAACCATCGCGTCGCGTCTCAAGAAAGCTGGGTACGCCACCGGCATGACCGGCAAATGGCATCTCGGTCCGCCGAGTGAGATTGTAGACCACGGCTTTGATGACGTGTTCTGCAACCAAGGCGGAGGCAGCAAAGCCTGGGCCAATTTTGACCTCGATGGCAAGACGATTCCCGGCGCGGATATCCTCAGTCCGCTTTATCACCTCGACGCGAATAGCGCCGCCGCCTGTGCTTTCATCAAGCGTCATAAGAACCTGCCGTTCTTCTTTTACCTTGCCTACCGCGCGCCCCACGTACCGCTGGACGCGCCGAAGAGATATCTCGACCGCTTTCCGGGAAAAATGCCTGAACGCCGCCGCCAATGTCTGGCGATGATGTCCGCGGTCGACGATGGCGTCGGAGCCGTCATGAACACATTGCGGGAGTGTGGGTTGGAAGAAAGCACGCTCATCTTCTACATCAGCGACAACGGCGCCCCGCTCAAGATCTACAAGGAAGACAAGCCCGGTGGAGGCCCCGGCTGGGATGGTTCGCTTAACGAGCCGATGAACGGCGAGAAAGGCATGCTGACGGAAGGAGGCATCCGCGAACCTTGGATTGCCTGTTGGAAGGGCCACATTCCTCCCGGGCAGGTTTTTGAGCGTCCGGTCATCTCGCTCGATGTCGCGGCCACGGCGGTGGCCCTGGCCGGATTACCGAGCGATCCGGCGCTCGATGGCGTGAACTTGATTCCGTTTTTCACGGGCGAGAACGAAGCCACGCCGCACGAGGTGCTCTACTGGCGCTGGATCGCGCAATCCGCCATTCGCGAGGGCCAATGGAAACTGCTCGTCGGTGGCTCGCGGAGCTATCTCTTTGACCTCGACGCCGATCCCGGAGAGAAACACAACCTCATCGCCCAGCATCCCGACATCGCCCGGCGTCTGCGTGCCCGCCTCGAAGCCTGGGCTGCCAAACTCCAGCCATCCGGCATCAACATCAAACCCATGGCGAAGACCTGGGAAACCTATTACGACTTCTACCTCGACGGCAAGCCGGTCCCTAAACGTAATACCGCCGCCGGGGAGGGGACTTACAAAGGCTGGCTCATCCGCAACGGCACGGCCCAAGTGAAAGACGGCGTGCTTCATGTAACGCCCGGCGGAACCGCCAAACAACGCGTCTTCATCGCCTGCGCCAGACTGAACGTCTCCGGTCCCGCCACCGCCACGATTAGCATCCGGTCGAATTTCGGCGGCAAGGCCCGCATCGCGTGGAGGCTCCAAGGGCAGCATGACTTTCCGCCGGGGCAAATCGTTTCTTTGGATCTCCCCGCCTCGCCAGACTGGCAGGAAGTCAATGCCGAACTACCTGCCCAAGGCCAGATTATTCACGTGCGCGTGTTGCTGCCTGAAGGACAAAGCGATATCCGCCGCATCGAACTCGAATCGTCGAAAGCCAACGATGCGAAGAAATGGAGCTTTGAATCGAAATGACGTTACGCAGGGGGACCCACAACCCGAACGGCAAGGACCCACAACAATGAAAGCCGTCCGCCTCACCATCCTTCTGTCGCTCAGTGCTCCTGCCACGTGCCTGGATGCTCGGACCGCGTGCGCGACGGATGCGTCCCCGGCCAGACCCAACGTCGTCTTCATCCTCGCGGACGATCTCGGCTGGGCGGATACGACGCTGTACGGGTACACGAAGTTCTATCACACGCCAAACATCGAACGGCTCGCAAAGCGAGGAATGACTTTCACCCGTGCGTATGCCGCCAGCCCGCTATGCTCCCCGACGCGATCGAGCATCATGACCGGGCTCAGTCCGGCGCGCACCGGCATCACCACACCCAATTGCCATCTTCCCCAGGTCGTGCTGAAGGCGACGCCGGGTACGAAAGGGCCGCCCGGAAGCAAATCGATTGGGCCGCACCCTGCGACCCGGTTGAACACGACATATTACACGCTGGCCAACGCGTTGCACGATGCAGGCTACGCCACGGGACACTTTGGGAAATGGCATCTGGGTCACGAGCCGTATTCGCCGCTGCAGCAGGGGTTCGACGTGGATGTGCCGCATTGGCCGGGCCCAGGACCGGCGGGCAGCTACGTCGCCCCGTGGAGATTCCCGGATTTCGACCCCGACACGCCCCACGAGCACATTGAGGATCGCATGGCCAAGGAAGCCGTGGCGTTCATGGAGAAGCACAAAGACGAACCGTTCTTTTTGAACTACTGGATGTTCAGCGTCCATGCCCCGTTCGACGCGAAAGCGGCGCTCATCGAGAAATGCCGTGCCCGAGTGAATCCGGACGATCCGCAGCACAGTCCCACGTACGCTGCGATGGTCGAGAGTATGGACGACGCCATCGGCACGCTACTCGATGCACTTGATCGGTTGGGCATCGCCGAGCGCACCATCGTCGTCTTCTTCTCCGACAATGGAGGCAACATGTATAACGAAGTGGACGGGACGACTCCGACCAGCAATGCGCCCTTGCGCGGCGGCAAGGCGACCGTCTACGAAGGCGGTGTCCGCGAGCCGATGGTGGTGATTTGGCCCGGCGTGACGCAGGCGGGATCTTTGAGCGGCGTGGTGGTGCAAAGTGAAGATTTCTATCCCACAATCCTGGACATGCTGGGCCTCACACCGCAACTCGGCCAACGGTTCGACGGCATCAGCATCGTCCCGGCGTTGAAGGGCCAGCCGTTGGAGCGCGAGGCCGTCTTCACCTACTTTCCCCACGACCCGAAAGTCCCTGACTGGTTGCCGCCGTCGGTGGCCGTCCACTGCGGCGACTGGAAACTCATCCGCATTTTCCATGGCGGTGACAACGGCGCGCATCGGTGGAAGTTGTTCAACCTGCGAGATGATCTCGGCGAGAAGAACAACTTGGCCGGCCAACAACCGGATGGCGTGAAGGCACTGGACGCACTCATCGAAGGCTTTCTTGCCGACACCAAAGCCGTTCTGCCCGTGCCGAACCCCGACTTCGATCCGGCACAGTACCATCCCGAAAACGAAGGCAAGCAGATGCAGCGACACGCGGCAAAACCGAAAGCCGGGCCACGCGGCAAGGACGACAGCGATCCGAGGCTGCAGGGATGGAAGGCACGCAACTGCGAAGCGTCCGTGAATGACGGCGTCGTCACCGTGAAGGCTCGGGGCGACTCGCCGTTCCTGGGCGTCGGAGCGGGCACGAACGGCCCGGCTGTGGTCACCTTCCGCGCCCGCTGCGGCAGCGGCGGCGCCGGCAAGGTCGAATGGATTCCACGCGGCAAGACCCCAGCCGCTGCGAAATCCGTGCCATTTTCCCTCGCGCCTAGTGACTGGCAGGAAATCAGCGTGAACGTTCCCGCCGACGGTCCGGTCGGTATCCTGCGAATTTATCTCCCCGCGCAAGAGCAGCCCGTTGAGATTGATCGAATCGAACTCAAACCGAAAAGCGGCAAGCCGCGGCACTGGGACTTCTAACTGGGAAGGGGCAAACCAGGGCGTGTCTTCGCTGAAAGCCTTTCGCTGTCCGTTTGATGCGTCGAAGCTGTGAAAGACTGAGTTACAGGAGGCAAGAGATGCCGCATCCAATTTCGCGACGAGCGTTTCTTGGCAGCTCGACGGCCACAGCCGTTGCCGCGCTGACTTGCCCAGTCACCTCCGCTGCGCCGCCTCGTGAGATTTTCACGTTGGCCCAACGTCGTGGGCGCTGGTGGTTCATCACGCCGGAGGGCAAGACATTCTTCTCGATCGGGTTGAATCACATCGACCCGTCACCGCTGCGTTATCTGGCAAACGGCGACCTATGGCAACGCAAGTACGGCAACTCGATGGTACGCTGGCTGAAGGAATCAGTCGCGCCGGACTTGCGAGCCTGGGGATTCAACAGTGTTGGTTGGACGCAGGAGGTGGTCACGCGGGGCCTGACCAACCACCGGCATTCGCGAGCTTTCACATTCGAGGAATATCAGTGGTTGGACCTGCCATACTGTCATCTGTTGCCGTTCGCGGACTTTCACCAGTGGGAAGCCGAAACGCGTTATCCCAATTTCTCCAGTCCGGAGTTCGATAAGTGGTGCGACTACGTCGCCCGCGAGAAGTGTGCCCGTATGAAGGACGATCCGAAGCTGATCGGCTACTTCTACATTGACTGCCCGACCTGGATTCACACCACGCAGTTCACAGAGTGGAAAGGACCGCTGTTCGATCCAAAGAGACTTGAGACCGAAACAGGACGCAAGGAGCTGTTCGAACTGGCAACCACCTACTACCGCATTACACACGACGCGATTCGCCGCTATGACAAGCATCATCTGATTCTGGGCGATCGTTATGAAGCGGGCCGACCTATTGCGGAAGAAGTCATCCAGGCGGCTTTGCCATTTGTGGACGTGCTCAGCTTCCAGCACTTCGCTGCGCCGGAGAAAGTCGCGGAGAACCTGGACCGTTGGCACCAGAAGACCGGCAAGCCCGTCCTATTAGCCGACCACGCGATTAGCATTAAGCAACCGGACGGCAGCCTCCGACACGACGGTGCGAAGTACGAAGAGACGCTCCGGCGGCTGCGCGAAGTTCGTGGTTGCATGGGCTATCATCTTTGCGGCGCCTATCTGCGCAACGAATGTCGACGACGTGCATTGCGTGATGCCTCGGAGAATCCGGACGAGCAGGCGCTGGCAGCCATCACCCAGGCGAACCACGAAACAACCGTGTGGATGCAACGCGATAATCCGTAGGAGAGACTCTATGGCATGGCAAAGGCGACGAACAACTTCCGGCGAAATGAAACAGATCCCGCTAACAACAGACAGCATCAGAATGGAGACACAAATGAAAAGAGTAACCTTGGCTACCTTCCTGTTCCTGGTCGCCTTCATTGTCAACGCGGACGCCGCCGGCAGCAGCGACATCAAGGGCGGTATTGCCGTTCACCTCAATTGCGGTGACGGCACGGAGACGGCCGCCATGGCATCCGGCAACCAGTTGCTCGTTCATGGACTGAACACGGACAAGACAGAGGTCGCAAAGGCGAGGGAGTACATTCGTTCGAAGGGACTGTACGGCAGGGTGTCTGTTGCCCACTTCGACGGCAAGAGCCTGCCTTACGCCGACAACATGATCAATCTGCTCGTAGCCGACGGGTTGGGCGATGTTTCCGAGGAAGAGGTCATGAGGGTGCTGGTCCCCAACGGGGTGATGATGGTCGGGGGAAAGCGGACCGTCAAACCATGGCCCGACAACATCGACACCTGGCCGCAGTACCTGAACAAGGCGGACAACAACGCGGTCGCGATGGATAGCGTTGCTGGTCCACCGAGGCGGCTTCAGTGGTGTGATGAACCGCTCTGGAGTCGGTCTCACATGGGGATCTCCACCGTTGCAAGCGTGGTTACCTCTGGCGGACGCCTGTTCTCAATAGAGGATCGGAGCTTGCCGGACAACCCCTTCCTACCGGGGAACTTCGTGTATGTAGCTCGCGACGCCTTTAACGGCCGAACACTCTGGATTCGAAAGATCAGGCAATGGGAGTCCGTCACCACCTACATCAAATGTCTGCCCACCCAGCAGCAGCGACGAATGGTCGCGACGGACGATATTCTCTACTGCACGCCCGTGCTCGAAGGCCCGCTTGCCGCCCTCGACGCCGCGACCGGGAAGACGCTCCGAACCTACGAAGACATCGCTCCAGTGCAGGAAGTTGCCTACAACGAGGGCGTCCTGTTTGTGAACGTAGGCGATCGCTTCAGCTCGGCCGCCTACAACCAAACCAACAAGAAGGGCTCCTTCATCGGAACGCCGGGCGAACCGTTCAACGGAGCCGGGTTCCGAAGAGGTTACGCCCCGGAAATCGAAGATAAGATGACGCCGATCAGCGTCATCGTTGCGATCGACCCAAAGGACGGCCGACAGCTATGGAAAACCAAGGAGTTGAAGAACTATACGGGCGCCTCGTTCTCGGTCAAGGGAGACCGCGCCGTTTACCAGACGGCCGAGGGCATGTTCTGCCTCGACTCCAAGACAGGCGATGAGCTTTGGAGTCGAGAGAAAGCAATTACTAACCAGAGAGGTCACGATTCCATGACGCCCGGCACGATGCCCGGCACGGTCATCATCACCGATGACAAGGCATTCGCAATCGAAGGGAAGAACCTCTGTGCTTACTCACTCGAAGACGGAAAGACGCTCTGGGAAGCGACGGCAGCGACAAACTATCAGGCCTCGGCCGACCTGTTCCATATTGACGGGCTCGTATGGATCGGCGGGACACAAGCTCCTACAGCCCTTGACGCCGAAACGGGAGAAGTCGTAAAGACCCTTAAGCAGCAAATCACCGGCCCGATGAGCCACGACCGATGCTATCGCAACTTGATCACCAAGGACTTCTACATCAACAGCAAGACGGGTGGGGCCGATTTTGTCAATCTAGAATCGGGCAGGGAGCACCCAAACCATTGGACCCGAGGTTGCTGCGGCATGGGCGTCCTGCCGGCGAACGGCTTGCTTTACAGCACGCCCTACTCGTGCACCTGCAGCGTTGGCGATATGCTGCCGGGGATGAATGCCTATCGTGCCGACCCCGAGCTCCTCGAATCGTGTGACGCCCGACTAATCCAGCGCGAAGTGCGACTGGAAAAAGGTGCCGCCTACGGAGAGATTGGAACGAGCAAGACGGCCTCTCCTGACGATTGGCCGACCTATCGCGGCAATGCGTTTCGAGGTGGCATGACGCGAAGTACGATCGTCGAAAAGCTGGAGGTCAAATGGCAAACCAAACTGCCGACCACGCCGACCGCATCGACCGTTGCAGATGGCAAGGTCTTCGTCTGTGACGCAGATACTCACACGCTCTATGCCTTGGACAGCGAGACCGGCAAGACGCTCTGGACGTTCACCGCTGATGGACGAATCGACTCGCCGCCGACCTATCACGAAGGCATGGTCCTGTTCGGGGCGCGGGACGGTTGGTTGTATTGCCTCCGAGCCGAGGACGGGCAGCTGGCGTGGCGATTCAAAGACCTCCCCGACAGGTTGATCGGAGCGTTCGGTCAATTGGAATCGGCCTGGCCGATCTCGGGATCTGTGCTCGTGTTGGATGACAAAGTCTACGCGGCGGCCGGTCGTACGTCTTTCCTGGACGGTGGCATGTTCCTGTATTGCCTCGATCCGGCCAGCGGTGAGCTTCTGGCAAGTCGCTCCGCTTTTGGACCATTTGCCAAAAATACCGGTTTTCCAATCGGCTTCAAAGCGACGCCCGTCCCCGGTGGAACCACCCGGCGTGGCAAGAAGAAAGAAGAGGCATCCGAGGCTATCCTGCCCGGTTTCAAGAATGATGTTCTCACCACCGACGGGATCAACCTCTACCTCAGGCATGCGGCATTCGACAAGGATTTGGCGAACAGCAGGACAACAGGCTTGCACCTTATGCCTTTAGGTGGCTTCCTGGACCAGCGAGTGCAACATCGGACCGGCTTCATCTTGAACGACAGATTCCAGTGGTGGCGCAACGAGCCCAAGGACATCATGATCAGCGACGGCCAAGAGACGTATGCGATCGCAGGTTTTCAATCGACTCACAACCACGCTTACTTCGATCCCAGAACCAACGACTACATGCTTACGGGAGAGAATGTGAAAACCGCCTTGCCGATCAACGGCCGGGCCTTGGCCAAGGCTGGTGACGTGCTGGTGGTTGCTGGCGAACCGATGAAGTTCAAAGATCCCACCTGGCAGACTTACGTCTCCTCCTACAACGGAGCGCTGGGTGCGTCCATAGTACTCGTATCGGCAGTTGACGGAAAAGAGATTGCCAGCTACCAGCTTCCTTCCGCCCCCGTGTGGGACAGCATCGCCATCGCCCAAGGGCGCATCTACATTTCCCTGGCCGACGGGGCGGTCCAATGTATGGGAGAGTGAGTCTTAATTTGTGTTGTTCCCCAAGAACCCGGACCATAGCGGGATGATTGTTGTTGGAAACAAGGTGTTGGTCAGATACTCGACGAGCCGGGCAACGTCTACAAGCAGGAACTGATCCGTTGACAGCCTTCGGCTCCGGGCTCATGGCTCGGCAGATCCGTGCTGCTGTGATGATAGGCCAGATCAAGGAGTGTAGCGATCCGCCGCGGCGGACTCCGGCACGCGATGAATGAGACGTCTTGCTATACTAGCGGTTTTCCTAACTACACTGACCGCCGGTGCCCATAGGCTCTCGGCTACGTTTTTCGCTATAGACGGAAGCTCGCTTGACGCTTTCTACGTCTATGTGACGAAGTCAAACGGCACGGGAGAGAACCAATGAAGCATCTTGGGTTATTCATCGGATTGACGCTGGCGGCGATCACCGGCGTCCGGGCGGAAGAGGCGGAGCGGATCTTGAAGGAGTCCGGTGTGACCGGCGGGCTGGTCGTTCACGTTGGGTGTGGAGATGGCTTGCTCACCGCCGCACTGCGCGCGAACCCCGGCTACATCGTTCAGGGGCTCGACGCGAATTCTGAGAACGTGGAGCTGGCACGAGAAACCATTAGGTCGAAGGGTTTGTCCGGTCCGATTTCCGTAAAACATTGGACTGAAGACCATCTTCCCTATGTTGACAACGTGGTGAACTTGCTTGTGGATTCGAGAGAGGACTCCAAGCTGAGCCGCGGCGAAATTATGCGGGTTCTGGCACCGCGCGGCGTGGCCATCGTAGACGGCGAGAAACTGGTGAAACCCGTTCCCGACGAGATCGATGAATGGACGCACTACCTGCACGACGCCGACAACAACGCCGTTGCACAGGACTCTGCGATCGGTCCGCCACGATATCTTCGCTGGCGCGGGGGCCCAAAGTACAGTCGGAACCACGAGATCGACTCGAGCGTCGTCGCGGTCGTATCAGCTCAGGGCCGCTTCTTCTACATCGTGGACGAAGGTCTGCCCGGCTTCATGGGCAAGTACCTGCCGCAGACGTGGGCCCTGGTCGCCCGCGACGCCTTTAACGGGGTCATTCTGTGGAAGAAGCCGGTGCCGGAGATGGGGTGGCCGCAATGGAAGCCACAAATGGCCAGCACTGATTGGAGCAGACTGGTCGCGCAGCGGCGATTGATCCCCATCACGCTGCCCCGTCGACTTGTTGCCGTAGGTGACAGGACGTTCGTCACGCTTGGGTACCACGCACCGCTGACGATTCTCGATTCGGCAACTGGAAGGACGATCAAGACGTGCAACGGAACGCCCGGCACCGACGAGATCCTTCACTGCGACGACATGTTGATTCTGTGTGTGCGTCCCAACAACCGAGCGAGTCTGGATCCTCCGAACGCGGATGTCCTCAACCGAAACGATCGACTTGCTACGAACCATCCGAGCGTTGTCATGGCGGTAGATCCCTGTAGCGGAAAGGTTTTCTGGGAGACGGCCTCTGACAAGCTACTGCCTCTTACGCTGACCGTTGGCGGGGACCGAGTCTTCTTCCACACCGGCGCGGCGATGGTCGCACTCGACCGAAAGACGGGGAAGCAACTGTGGAGCACTCCTGACACGAATGTAGATGGGAAGCGGTGGAACGTCAGCCATACGGTAATCTCGCACAGCGACGTCCTTCTGCTCGGCACGCCGAGGAAACTCGAGGCGTTTTCCGCAAAGACCGGAGAACTGCTTTGGGAAGCCCAGGGCGGACGAAGTGGATTCGCCGGCTCCAATCCGACCAACGTTTATGTGATTGACGGAATGGTTTGGGCGCCTTCGAAGGCCTGCGTGGGACTCGACCTGCGATCGGGCGAGGTGAAACGCGAACTGGAACTTCCGAAGTACATGTACACGGCCGGCCACCACTTCCGATGCTATCGCGGAAAGGCGACCGAGAGATACTTGCTGGAGAACAAACGCGGCATCGAAATGATCGACCTGGAAGGCAAGGAGTTCGTGAAGAACGACTGGGTCCGGGGCATGTGTCGCTATGGGGTCATGCCATGCAACGGACTGATCTACTCGACGCCGACGCCGTGCAGTTGCTATCCCACGGTGCTCTTGACGGGCTTCAACGCGTTGGCGAGCCGCTTAGGTGATCCGTCGGCTCGCAAGGGTGTCCGGGAAGGCCCGCTGTTGAAAGGTCCGGCGTACGCGAACGCGGCTTCTGCGAAGACGCAATCCGAGGATACCGACGCATGGCCAACGTTTCGGGCGGATGCGCTTCGCAACGGCGCCACGCGCACAAAGGTCGCCGGGCAGCCGACGCTGAAGTGGAGAACGAAGTTGGGTGGGGCCACTGGCTCGGCGCTGAAGTTGAGCCAGCCGATGGTTGCCGGCGGGAAGTTGTTCGTCGCGTCGGTCGACGAACAGACGATCCATGCGCTCGATGCGGACACAGGCGACGTCGCCTGGAGTCGCACGGTCGACGGCCGGGTCGATTCTCCGCCGACGTATCACAACGGGATGATTGTCTTCGGGTCCCGCAACGGTTGGATCTACTGCCTTCGGGCGTCGGATGGCCAACTGGCGTGGCAACGCCGACTTGCACCGTCGGACGAACAGATCGTCTCGTACAACCAACTCGAGTCCGTCTGGCCCGCACACGGCAGCACGCTGATCCTCGATGGCGTCGTGTACGCGGCGGCAGGCAGGAATGTCTATCTTGACGACGGCATCCACGTGGTTGCGATCGACGCCGCGACTGGAAAGATCCTTCACGAGGCGCACTTGAAAAAGGAACTCCAGGACCCCGCGACCGATCCGAGCCACTGCAACACGCTCGACGGAGCCAAGTTGGATGTTCTGGCATCCGACGGAAAGTACATCTTCATGCAGGGCAAGGTCCTTGACAGAACTCTCAAGGAGATTGAAGACGAAACGCAACAGAGCGGGCATATCTACACGACCGCAGGATACTTGGACAATCTGGCATGGAACCGAAATGCCTGGAAGTACGCCCTGACGTACCCGGCGCTCAACAAGAAGAACCTCTCCGTACCGTTTACGGGGCAGATCCTCTCCGTCGATGAGAAGATGGTCTACGGAATCAAGTACTTCCTCGGGCACAGCGGTCAGAGTTCGGTCTTCTATCCCGGTGAGGACGGGTATCTCCTGTTCGCCGACCGAATAGGCGACCGCATTGCCGAAACGTCGCCCGCGAAACGCACCCGCAAGAAAGGCAGGAAGGGCAAGGGGGCAAGCGCGGCGAAGGGGACGGCCGTCGAGCAAGACGCTGTCACTTTGTGGAAAGCAATGATCCCGATCCGCGTGCGAGCGATGGTCAAGACATCCGACGCGCTGTGGATTGCCGGCCCACCCGACGTGGTCGACAAGGAGGATCCGCTCGCGGCATTTGAAGGTCGCAAAGGTGCAATTCTTCGAGCTTACTCGGCTGACGACGGCACTCAGGGATTCGAGACACGACTCGACTCGCCGCCTGTGTTCGACGGCTTGATCGCCGCGGACAGAAAACTCTACATCGCGTTGAGGGACGGAAGCGTTGCGTGCTGGCAGTAGTGTGGCACACTTTTTATTCGGAACCAATGCTGTCCAGTGTAGAGTTGTCAAGAGATTCCAACGTATAATATGGCAATCTACCCATTACAACCCAAGGTGGATCCGTGAAATATGCCATTTGTGCTCTGGCGCTGCTCGCCTCGTTCGGTCTCTCACACCAAACTGAGGCGGCACCACGCCCCAACATCCTATACTTCTACGTAGACGACCTGGGCTGGGGCGCGATCGGTCCGAACGGCCAGGCCGCACGTAAGGAAGCTGACAAGCCTTTCGTCAAAACGCCCAACCTCGACAAACTCGCGGCTGCCGGAGTCAACTTCACCCGCTGCTACGGCTGCACCGTCTGTTCGCCTGCACGCTCCTCGCAGCAAACCGGCTTCCACCAGGGACACACCTTTGGCGACCGCAACGATCCGAACAACGCCAAGAAGGCAATGCGGGCCGACGATATCTGCATGGGCGAAGCCTTGGCTGCCGCCGAGTATGTTACCGGCTACTGGGGCAAGTGGGGCTACGGTGGATCTGCAAGCATACAGAGCCCGAAGATCGACAACGTCCAGACGCTGCCCACCTCCCACGGCTACGAGCATGTGCTCGCGGAGCTGCACCATGTCCGTGCCCACACCTTCTTCCAGCCGACCCTCTGGAGTGCGCCCGCGAAAGCCGGGGCCGTCGGCGGCATCGAACTCGTTCCCAATTCGATGAAGGCCTTCCGTCGAAATCCGGCCTACCCAGAGCACCCATCGAATCACAACCACGCTGATTACCCGTCCATCGCTTACTGCGACGACTGCTACGCCTTCGCTGCGCTCGATTTCGTGCGGACGCAGGCACAGCATTACAACAAGAGCAAGCAACCCTTCTTTGCTCTGCTCGCGGTCCAGATTCCGCATGCACCTTTCGCTGAAATCACCAGACTCCCGGAATGGGACAAAGCGTATGCCGACGATCCGCACTTCGAGAAGCTCGCCGCCCAGTCCCGGCAGTGGGCGGCCATGGTGACGCGGATCGACGCCCACTTCGGCAACATCCTCGCCGCGCTGGAGGACCCAAACGGCGACGGCGACACGTCCGACGCCGTCGCCGACAACACTCTGGTCGTTTTCCAGTCGGACAACGGCGGACCAGGGGGCAGCTCGTGCAAAGAATACGATGCCAACGGCGGCCTGCGCGGGAACAAAGGCAGCATCTACGAAGGCGGCATCCGCATCCCAACGATTATGCGCTGGACGGCGAAGATTACGGACCATTCCACCCTCAAGGCTGGCACCAACAGCGACATGGTCATCGACGTTTCGGACCTACTGCCTACCTTCTGTGAACTTGCTGGCGCCACGCCTCCGGTCGGACTCGACGGTGTTTCCCTAGCACCGACCCTGACGGGCACCGGCCATCAGCGGACGCGCGACTACCTGATCCACGAAGCCGGCAACAACGCCTCCATTATCCGTGGCAAATACAAACTGATCATGAACAGGGGCAGCAAGGGCAAAAAGGCCGGACGAGGGAAGAAAGACCGGAAACCGAAGGATTCCGGGGACACTCCACCCGGCGCACTGCTCTACGATCTGGTTGCCGACCACGCGGAAACGAACGATATCGCCGCTGAAAACCCCGAGTTGGTGGAGGAACTCACGTCGCTCCTACTTGCGGAACATGTCAGGCAGCCGGCAGGTTTCGCCAATACGTACCACGACTGGACCGGGACCAGCGGGGCGGACATGGCTGCGGCCGAAAACTGGTCGGACTATACCTACGCCAACGCCGGCATAACTTATATGACCGACAGCGGTGCGCCGCGCGGCTCGTGGACAGCTCGCATGCACAACACTTCTGGCAAGCCCAACATTGCACAAACGAAGAGTGACGTTGCCTTCCTTGGCCTCGAAATCGGCGGCAAGAAGGGCGCCGAGCAGGAAGTCGTTGTGTCGGATGGGGCGAAGGTCACCGGCCGAAACGAGATCCGGGTCGCAGCGCAGGGAATCTTGACCCTGGACGGTGGCGCCGTCGCCTCGTTGCGGTGGATAGACGCCCTCGAGGGCGGCACGCTCCGCGGCAAGGGAAAGGTAGATGCTTCGGTCTATAACGCCGGGACCGTCGACCCGAAAGGGCTGAAGATTTCGCGGAACTACCACGAACACAACGGGGCGAAGCTGGACGTTGCTCTGGCCGGGGCGCAGAATATCCCGCTCGTGATCGACGGAAACGCCGAACTGGCGGGGACCTTGGCCGTCACGCTCGCCGAGGGCTTCCAGCCGTCGGCCGGCACCACGTTCACACTCTTAACTGCCACACGTGTCCAAGGCAGCTTCGCGAATGCCGAGAGCAAAGTCACCGCCGGAGCTGTCCGATTCAAGATCGGCTATTCCGGCGATGCCGTGATCTTAACGGTCCAGTAGGCCATCCGAGGTTTGGTGGACAGACTCGGCATGGGAGAGAGCTAATGAAGCATCTTGGGTTATCCATCGGATTGACGCTGGCGGTCATCGCCAGCCCCCGGGCGGACGAGGCGGAGCGGATCTTGGAGGAGGCCGGCGTCACCGGGGGGCTGGTCGTTCACGTCGGGTGCGGCGACGGCCAATTAACCGCCGCGATGCACGCCAGTAACCGGTTCGTCGTACACGGCCTTGACACAGACGTGACGAAAGCTCGCGAAACCATCCGTGCTGCCGGTCTGTACGGGCCCGTCAGCGCGCAACCGTGGAACGGGGACGTTCTGCCGTACACCGATAACCTGGTGAATCTGGTCGTAGTGGATGCAACATGCGAGATGCGAGATCCGGGGACTGAGATTTTGCGGGTGCTGGCGCCACGTGGGTCGGCTGTCGTGCGGGAAGAAGGAAATGAAGCATGGCTGTCCGGCATCCCGTATCCCGTATCCCCCATTGGAGACGGTTACGCGACGTTCGAGAAACCGGTCCCCGCAGAGATCGATGAGTGGAGCCACTTCCTGCACAATGCTTCCGGCAATCCTGTCGGCAAGGACCAGCGAACGGGGCCGCCCCGGCAACTGCAGTGGGAGGACGGGCCACGCGGCACCAGGAGCCACGAAAGGATGTCGAGTGTGAGTGTGGCGGTCACCTCCGGCGGGCGAGTTTTTTCGATCATGGACGAGGGACCGCTGGCATCGGTCTACCTGCCGTCGAAATGGTCGCTGACTGCACGGGATGCGTTCAATGGAATTGTACTTTGGAAGCAGCCGATCCCTGTTTGGCATACACAGTTGTTCAAACTGAAGAGCGGGCCGTTCCAGTTGCCACGCCGGCTGGTCGCGGTTGGTGATCGAGTCTATGTGACGCTGGGGCTGCACGCGCCGGTTTCCGAGCTGGATGCCGCAACAGGTGAAATCCAGCGAACATTTGAGGGCACGGAATATGCTGAGGAGATCGTCCACAGCAACGGCACGTTGCTTCTGGTAGTCAACAACAAGAAGGAGCCCGTGCCGTACGGGGATCGGGAGCAGAGGTTCCGCGGCTTCACTATCGCGGTCGAAGCGGCATCGCGCAGCGTGGTGGCGATAGACACCAAATTGGGCAAGACCCGGTGGAGAAAAGAGTGCGGTGGTGTCACTCCGTTGACGTTGATTGCGGATGGTACGCGTGTGTTCTTCCACGCCGATGATGTGGTCCACTGCCTCGACCTGAAGAGCGGGAACAAGTCGTGGCAGCAACCGATGCCGATGAAGCAGACGCTGGCCACGAATTCCGGTCCGGGCTTTTTCGTGCAGGATGGGGTGCTCTGCTTTGCCGAGGCCAAGACCCTGACCGGCTTTTCGGCCGGAGACGGGCAGAGGCTCTGGAGCGTTGATTGCGACGCGAGCGTCTACAGGTCACCCATCGGCGCGTGTGTGATCGACGGCACGATATGGATTCCGGAAAGCGATGCGTGGGTGAGAAACAGGGGTGCCATCGGTTTATTGGTCGGATACGATTTGAAGACTGGGAAGCGGACCCGCGAAGTACCGATTGATGCGGAACAAGGCGTGGGCGTTTGTCACCATCGCTGCTCCATGCCAAAGGCGGTAGATCGCTTTTTGGTTACGTCGTGGCCCGGCGTGGAATTCATCGATACCGCAACCGGGAAGATGCGTGCGACCCACTGGGTTCGCGGTGCCTGCCTGTTTGGCTCGATGCCGGCCAACGGGCTGGTCTACGCTCTGCCGAACCCATGTGCCTGCTATCCGGAGGCGAAGCTGAACGGTTTTCTTGCGCTTGCTCCAGAAACTGAAGGGGACGCTGGAGGAGAGGTGGCTGACGACGATCGTCTGGAGAAAGGGCCCGCGTTTGGCGCGGTTGATCTGGCTGCAGTGCAGGAGGATCCTGGTTCATGGCCGACTCTTCGTGGTGACAAGAAGCGGTCGGGGGCATCGCCTGTCGCGGTTTCGTCAGTTCCGAAGAAGCGCTGGAGCAGGCAGCTTGGCGGCACGCTGACCCAACCGGTCGTGGCGGACGGCAAGCTGTTCGTTTCCTCGGTTGACACGCACGCGGTGAGCGCACTGAATGCCGAAAACGGACGGGATCTCTGGACGTTTACGGCGGGTGGACGTGTCGATTCGTCGCCCACATTCTATCGCGGGTTGGCAATTTTCGGGTCGCGCGACGGCTCTGTGTATTGTCTCGATGCCAATACGGGCGAGCTGGTGTGGAAGTTCTTCGCCGCCGTGAATGGCCGCCAACTCGTATCCAGCGGTCAGCTTGAGTCGCTCTGGCCGGTTTCCGGTAGCGTGCTGATTGAGGACGGTGCCGTCTATTTTGCTGCCGGCAAATCCGGATTCCTGACGGGAGGAATCACCTTGTACCGCTTGGATCCGGCAACGGGGGAGCAACTCTCAAGAACGTGTCTCGATCTGCTCGACCCGGATGGCCGGCAGACGAAGGTCGATTGGCTTTCCATGCCGGGGGCATTGCCGGATGTCCTATCGTCCGATGGAGACTATGTCTACATGCGCCACATCGCCTTTGGCCTGGACGGCCAGCGCCTGGATCATCCCGGCAACGACCATCTGTACTCGGCCAACGGTTTCTTAGATAGGTCCGAGTTTCACCGCACCTTCATGAAAGTGGGCAAGGGGTCCATAGAAGCCAGAACCGGCTCGCCGACGGGTGCAGGACGTGGCAGTAAGCTAATCGCCATGAGCGAAGATCGCCTGTGCCACTATGGCCGGGCCAAGGCCGTCACCGCGGCCTTGAAGGATGGGGAGGGGTATTTTCTCTCGTGCACTTCACGCACGGCGGCGAAGCCTGATCCGGTAAGCACTGCGAACAAGCGGAAAAGCAGGAAGGTAGAAACCACAGGCGCAAACGAAGTCTGGAATTATGCTCTGCCCATGCATGTCCGAGCGATGGTGCTGGCGGACCAGACCCTTTTCGTTGCCGGTGCGAAAGGCGACTGGTCACACTCCGAGGATGTTTTCGAGGGCCGCAAGGGGATAACGCTGCTGGCGTTGTCCGCCAGTGACGGCAAAGCGGTCGCGGAGACTCCCTTGGATGCATTCCCCGTTTTCGACGGCATGTCCGTAGCATACGGTAAGCTATTTGTGTCGGACGACAGCGGAACGATCACCTGTCTTGAGTAGACCTCGGAGAGACGATGAAACGCATAGCAAAGAAGATAAGGTGACCGAAAAGCCAATCACATTGTTGATATGCTCTAGCAAAGACGGCAGTTTGCTCAGCAAACATAGCTTGAGTGCTGCGTCCGTTCACGACGGCATGTCCGTGATTCCTGGTCACGTACTGATCAGCTTGAAAAATGGAACCTCGGTTTGTCTGCACAACGAGAACCCATAGGGTTCTGATTTGGAGGAGTAGCCAAATGGCCATTGGGCGACATGGGGTGGCAAGCGACAAGGGACCGGGTGAGGCGTTTGTGGTGACGCATCCGGATCACGTGGGGCCAAAATACTCAGCCGACGTGAAAACGCTGTAAGTCACCACACTTCCCGCATCTTGTATTGCCAGAATTTCGGCGTTTGTTGCTGTTGTGACCGAACGCAACGGCTCAAAGGCGGTCGTCCAGCAGACCCAGCGAAAGGAGATACCATGAGAAAACTCGGCGTAGTACTGGCTGGAATCGTGTTCGTCAGCAGCGCATGGGCAGGATCTGCTGAAAAGATCCTCGAGAGTTCAGGCGTAAAAGGTGGCCTCGTGGTTCACATCGGGTGTGCCGATCCCGCGTCGATCGTGGCACTTTGCGCCGGTGACCGATATCTTGTCCAAGGATTGGATGTCGATGCCGAAGGTGTCGCCGTAGCGCGAAAACACATACAGTCCGAAGGGAAATATGGCCCGGTCTCGGTGGATACATTTGACGGAAAGCACCTCCCCTATGCGGATAACCTCGTGAACTTGATTGTCGCGGAGGAACTCGGCTCCCTGACGATGGATGAGGTCATGCGTGTCCTCGTACCGCGAGGGGTGGCGTATATCGCCGGAGAGAAAACGGTCAAACCAGTCCCGAAAGAAATCGACGAGTGGACACACTATCTTCATGGAGCGGACGGAAATGCGGTGGCGGAAGATACCGTTGTTGGTCCGCCGCGCAGGCTTCAATGGACTGCAGGGCCGCCCTGGGCGCGGAACCACGAAATACGCAGCTTCTTCCGAGCGATGGTTTCCGGTGGCGGGCGGGTGTTCTACTGTGTGGACGAAGGACAAACTGGCATCATCCGACAGTTGCCCGACCGGTGGATGCTCACGGCGCGGGACGCCTTCAACGGCATCTTGCTCTGGAAACTACCGCTTGGGAACAAGATTGAGAATGAGCAAATCGTGGTTGGCGGCGATGCACTGTACGTCACTACGCGTGACGGAGTCTCCGTCTTGGATGCTGCGACTGGAAGAACAATCCAGACAATAGAAGACGCCGTGGGAGCCAGTAGGCTTCTACTCGCCGAGGGCACACTGGTCTGCCAGAGAGGAGGGGGGATGGTTGCCGTAGACATCGAGAAGGGGAGGACGCTTTGGGAATCGAACATCCCCGTGCAAACACTCGTTGCAGGCAGGGGATTGGTCGTCTACCGCGATGGCGAAGAGATGGTCTGTTTGGGTCTGAAGGACGGGCGGAAGTTGTGGTCTGTGTCGAGTGGAACGAAACAACCACGGAGTAAGGACTCAAGCGAGGATTCAAAGAAGAGGAGGAAGGGCAACTCCAAGGGGCTTGCGATCATTCACGATGATCTGGTGCTCACCTACACTGGTTCCAGAATCGACGCGTATTCCGCCAAGACAGGGAAACCGGTTTGGGTTGCCAAACCCGGTGGCGGCGGGTCGATGCGGAATCAGGACTGGTTCGTCGCGCAGGATTGTGTATGGGTCGCAGCGAGCGGGGGCATTCATGGTTATGCTTTGGCCGACGGAAAACTGGCGAAGACGATCGATCCCACAAGCGTCCAGAGTCGTGGCCATCACCTTCGGTGCTACCAAAGCAAGGCAACCGAACGGTTTCTTGTCACCCAGTTCCGCGGCGCCGAGCTCATTAGTCTGACCGACAATCAGCAGTTCAACAACGACTGGGTTCGCGGGGCCTGCCATTACGGGCTTATGCCGGCCAACGGCATGCTGTACACACCGCCGGATGAATGTTTCTGCTACGGTGGTGCGAAGCTGTCCGGGCTGAACGTTCTTGCCACAGCTTCCGAGGAAACGCTCGATGCCATCGGTCGCGAGCCGGCCTCCCAACGTCTCGAGAAGGGACCGGCTTACGGAAACGTTCAACGCTCGCCGTCAAACGGCTCGGACTGGCCCATGTACCGTCATGATCCGCGCCGAACCGGTGCTTCCCAGTGCGATGTTTCGCCGAAGGTGCGGGAGAAATGGCGTGTCCGACTGGATGGCGAATTGACACAACCTATCGCAGTAGGAAGCAGGGCGTATGTTGCCACAAAAGACCGTCATATGGTCCACGCCTTCGATATCGACACCGGGAAGGAAATCTGGAATTTCACGACGGGGGGACCCATAGACTCTTCGCCAACAATCTATGAAGGCACAGTCCTTTTGGGATGCTCGGATGGTTGGCTCTACTGTCTCAGAGCGTCGGACGGCGTGCTCGTCTGGCGTTTTCGCGCTGCGCCCGAAGAGCGATTGATCATTCAGAAGAGCCGTCTGGAATCCGCGTGGCCGGTCCATGGAAGTGTGATTGTTGAGAACGGAGTCTTGTACTGTTCGGCGGGAAGATCGAGCTTCCTCGACGGCGGGATCTTCCTCTATGGCCTTGATCCTCAAACAGGCGGAGTACTATACGAGCACCGACTGGACACGAGCATGGCCACGCGTGAAGATGCGGTCGGCAAGAAGTTCAGCACCGCGTTTCACATCGAAGGAGCTCGTTCCGATATTCTTGTTGCCGAGGGCGGAAATATCTTCCTCAATCAAATGAAGTTCACTCCCGACCTGAAACCTTTTGACACTCCCTATGTGGTGCACGGCCCGGAGGACAAGACGGAAGGCCTTGATGTTTCCAACGTAGATTACGTCGCGAAGAACCCCTATCTGGAAAAGGGCTTTGCTTCGGCGGCGGCACTTGGTGTCTCACGAGGGCATCTTGGCGATCGGAACGTCGGTCTCCATTTGTTCACGACGGGAGGGTTCCTGGATGATTCGTGGTGGAATCGCACGTTTTGGATGTATTCGAAGACGTGGCCCGGCTACCAAATAGGACACATCGCTCCGAAAACAGGCCAGTTGTTGGTCATCGGCGACAAGACCACGTATGCCGTGCAGGCATATCCGACGAGAAACGTTCACAGCCCGATGCTCAACGTGGGCAGCAAGGGATACTTGCTGCTGGCCGACGGAAACGACAACGAACCGATTCTCGATCACCGGTCCTGGTCGAGGGACAAGGGAATGGGGTTCACGCGCAGCGCTCCACCCCAATGGCATCAGTGGGTGCCGATTCGCATGCGATCGATGGTGTTGGCTGGAGAGAACTTGTTCGTCGCGGGGCCGCCGGATGTGCTTGATCCTGATGATCCGATGGCGGCATTCGAAGGTCGAAGAGGGATGATTCTACGGGTGTTCGATTCGTCCGACGGCATACAGCTCGCCGAAGACAAGATGGAGAGTATGCCTGTTTTCGATGGCATTTCAGCAGCAGGAGGCAAGCTGTTTCTCAGTTTGGCCAGTGGGGAATTAGTCTGCTGGGGAAATGATTGAAGCGATCTGCCTGCAAATCCCAGATGTGAACATGTAGGTCGCCGTGCGGTCTAGTTCGGCGGGCCTCCCGACCGTGTCCACTCACCAGCCACCTTGTCTTGCTTCTGTGCGGCGTCGCTGGTCGCGGCTTGAGATTTGGGCCCGCCACTGCCTGCGGGTGATTCATACGCTGGCAGGGGCGTTGTTTCAAAGAACACGTCTGGCCTGAGACGGTACAAGCGGCGTGCTTTCTGGCAACGAGAGTCCGCTGTGGTATAATCGGAAAGTTCTGCCACCAAACGGTTTATGTCTGAAAGTCTGGCGGGGTTGCCGTCGACCTGAAAGCCAGGCGGTTGGCGATGATCGCCGAGTGGGCGGGCATCGGTGACGCCAGGAAGAAAGAGCATATCCGCAGGCTGGAAAAAGGATTTGTAGAGACAGAAGCAAGTGAGGAGAATCCCGAACTTAAGAGTATGTATCAAGTCCTGAAAGGAGAGCACCCATGAGTCATCGTCGTCTTCGCGTCACTCTGTCGGCTATTCTGCTGACGTGTACAACCACGGCCCATGCCGCCGGCAAACCGCTGAAGGTCTACATCCTGGCCGGGCAGTCGAACATGGAGGGCCAGGCCAAAGTCGAGACCTTTGACTACATCGGCGACGACCCAGCCACCGCGCCGTTGCTCAAGGAAATGCGAGGCCCGGATGGTAGGCCGCGCGTGTGCGAGCGGGTGTGGATCTCCTATCTGACCGGCTCGCCCGACAAGGGGAAGCTGGGCGAGGGATTCGGCAAGCTGACGGCCGGATATGGGTCGCGCAGCAATCCGAAGGAAGACGGCGGCAAGATCGGCCCGGAGTTCACGTTCGGCCTGGCGATGCAAAAGGCCTACGATGGTCCGATCTTGATCATCAAGACCGCCTGGGGTGGCAAGTCGCTGAATACGGATTTCCGCCCGCCGAGCGCTGGGCCCTATAGGTTCAACGAGACCCAGTTGGAGAACTTGAAGCGGCAGGGCAAGGACATCGAACAGGTCAATGCCGACAAGGCGAAGGCCACGGGGCGCTACTACAAGTTGATGATCGATCACGTCAAGCACGTGCTCGCCGATCCCAAGCGGGTATGTCCGGATTACGATCCCAAAGCCGGTTACGAGATCGCCGGGTTCGTCTGGTTTCAGGGTTGGAACGACATGGTTGACGGCGGCACGTATCCGGACCGCGGCAAGCCGGGCGTCGGGTACCCCGAGTACGCCGAGTGGATGGCGGACTTCATTCGGGATGTTCGGAAAGACCTCGACGCTCCGAAGATGCCTTTCGTCATCGGCGTGCTGGGTGTGGGCGGCATCATCGGGGAGGACTACAGCCCGCGATACAAGGTAACGCACAGCAACTTCCGCACCGCGATGGCCGCACCGACCAAGCTGCCCGAGTTCAAAGGAAATGTTGCCGCCGTGCGAACCGCTCTCTATTGGGATGAACCACTGGCAGCGATCGAGAAACAGTTCGGCCAAGTCAAGGGCATGAGCAGTAGCCTGCGAAACAAAAGCAAAGGCGGTCCCAACGAGGATGGCGACATGACCCCCGAGCAGCAGCGTGAGTATCTCAACGCGTATCGGGCAAAAGTGATCTCGCCTGAGGATGAAGTCATGTGGAAGCGTGGCGCCTCCAACGGCGGCTATCACTACCTCGGCTGCGCCAAAACCTTCGCCCTGATCGGCAAAGCCTTTGCCGAGGCGACGCTGGAAATGGAGAAGAAGTAACCCCGGATTTCACGGATGCGGAGAAAGTCATGCAGAAGCACAAGTGTGACGAGAGTTGTGACTGTAAGAAGGATAGCGGCTACGGTTCCGAGACTCTCACCAAGATCGGCTCGCTGCGCTCGCTCGCCGCCTTCGCTCCGCAGACCAGCCTTGTTTTTTGTTTACAAGAAGAAATGTTACACTGACAGAGACGTTATTTATCAGTCGAGAGGAGCCCAGCGATGAGGAAGAGAATTGTACTGTCACTGATCATACTCCTGGCAGGTCTCTCCCTGGTCAGGGCGCAAGACAAACCCGAAGAAGGTAAGGATTGGGTGGAGGTGCCGGCTGTTGGTGACGGCTTGTGTGTGAACAACCTGTTTCAGTCCAACATGGTGATCCAGCGGGACAAGCCAGTCCGCGTATGGGGCTGGGCTTCGCCCGGCGAAAAGGTCACGGTTTCCTTTGCCCGCCAGACTCAGACTGCCGAGGCAGACGAGGAGCGGTTGTGGCGGGTAACGCTGACTGCCATGGAAGCCAGTTCTACACCACAGACCATGACCGTCAAAGGCAGGGAAAAAACACTGACGTTTGAGAATATCCTGATCGGTGACATCTGGGTTCTTGGCGGCCAGAGCAACATGGAGTTTCCGATCAGCAGGATAGAAGGTGGAAGGGCCGAAATCTACTCTGCGAATTTCAGCAACATCCGACACCTGACAGTCCCGCGCAAGTCAATCCAGGAGTTTCAGAAATCATTCCCGCTTTCCCATAAATGGGATAAGGGACGTAAGACTCATATCCGCGGCGACGGCTACTGGGAAGTCTGCTCACCGGAGACGATCGGCAATCTATCCGGCATCGGATACATCTTTGCCCGGCGCATTCACATGGCCACGCAGGTTCCGATTGGCGTGATTGATACCTCGGTGGGTGGCTCCACCCTGGAGAGCTGGACGCCTTATGAGGCAGTCCGCAAGGTCGACGCGCCTGAGACCAAACAATGGGTGGCAGAACAAGAAAAATATCTGGCCGAGTACGATCCACAAAAGGATCTTGAGGAACGGATCCAGAAAAAGAAGGCATGGATCGAGATGCGGACGAAAACGGGCACCCCCCCCCGGCCCGTCAACCAGATACTGCCTTCTGATTTACGCCCCCCAAATGTGAAAGCCGGCAACCTTTATGGTGGCATGATTGCGCCGCTGGCTGGCTTCTCGCTCAAGGGCGCGATCTGGCACCAGGGCTATAACAACTGTTTCGAGGGCTCGCTGGGAGCAACCAGGTACTACCAGATATTCCCAAAAATGATTGAGGCATGGCGTGCAGCGTTTAACGACCCTCAAATGGCCTTTGGCATTATTTCG
>Ga0180438_10001474_pt1 | contig 41843 bp, 30 predicted proteins | sample SS_ome_12_FD_132455 | JGI IMG/M metagenome (GOLD analysis project Ga0180438, IMG submission 132455) | Hypersaline lake sediment archaeal communities from the Salton Sea, California, USA - SS_3_D_2 metaG | ecosystem: Environmental > Aquatic > Non-marine Saline and Alkaline > Hypersaline >...
CCAGCGTGGAAAATCCCCTTATTCCTCAGCTCGCTCTCCTCTTCGAGGAACCATGCCCGCTCGCTTCCGGATGCCCTCCGAAACAGATTACCTGACTCAAAAAGAAATTATCACGGAATTAAGAATGCATACGTAAATGCCGCGCTGATCGACTTTTTTTAGACGATATCTAATTATTTCTTGAACTTTTTCGCTCCCCTAACGTATAATACATTATGAATGCTACAAAACGAATTATACACAACGAATTTTACCGGAGGGATTAAGCCATGGATATGTTGTCGCGCATCGAAGAAATTTTGCTTCTGGCTATTTGGAAACTCGGGGACAATGCTTACGGCATTTCCGTGAGGGAACAGGTGGAGCGGGATACCGGCGTGAAATGGATTTCGGGCGCGATCTATGCGCCGTTGAACCGGCTCAAGAAAAACGGGTATGTCCGCACTGTCCAGGCGAAGGGTTCGGCAAAAAGGGGGGGAAGACCGCGTATTTATTATCAGCTAACCAGGCTGGGTATGAAAAAACTGGCGGGTATTCAAGAAGTCAATCGATCCATCTGGATGGATGTGCCCGATTTGAAAAAAGAATTAAAAACATGAATCGCAGGGAATCACGGTCGCCGCGGTGGATCTGGCATGTTCTGCGGTGGTTTGCCGACGAGGAGATACTGGCCTCGATGGAGGAAGACCTGGAAGCCTGTTGTGCCCGAGCTGCTGACAAATACGGGTCTTTTCGAGCGAGGTTCTTATGTCATCTCCAAGGGGTTTTGCTCCTTGTTTCATTTGCGATCGAATCATTCCTATGGGGGATTACTATGTTCAGAAATTACATCAAGGTGGCATTTCGTCATATCAAACGGAGAAAAGTCTATTCCTTTATCAACGTCCTCGGTCTCACGATAGGGATGGCCTGTTTCATCCTGATCGGTCTTTGGGTGAAGGACGAATTGAGTTTCGACCGTTTTCACCGGAACAAGGACCGGATTTATCGTGTCCTCAACAGAACGCAGGATGGCAATGCCTCCTCCAGCATCACCTATGCATTGGGACCGGCGCTCAAAGCCGAGTATCCAGAGGTGGGTGAAGCCTGCCGCGTGTGGCTCTGGTACGGCTCTCATATCAAGTACCAAGAAAAAATCTATGCGGAACGGAATATCTACCTCGCCGATCCCAGTTTTTTCAAGATTTTTTCATTTCCGTTCATCAAAGGCAATCCCGAAACAGCCCTTGCTGACAGGTACTCCATCGTGCTCACTGAACAGATGGCTGAAAAATATTTCGGTGATGAGGATCCTATCGGCAAGGTCCTGCATCTGGTATTGCTGGAAGGCGATTTTACAGTTACCGGGGTGGTCGAAAACATTCCGATGAATTCCCACCTCCGTTTCGATTCCATCGGCAGGATCGAGTTTCTCGGGGAAGACCGCCTGGCCCGATGGCAGGAATGGTCAGGACCCAATTATCTCCTCTTGAAACCGAACATGTCCCCCAAAGATTTCGAAGCGAAAATTTCAGACATTTATAAGAAAAACATCGGTCCCGGCACGACCTATGTACCGGAACTCCAGCCGCTCACGCAGGTTCATTTGTATGAACCGGGACGTCCTAGCCAGGTGAGAAGGGTTGTCATGTTCTCTGTCATCGCCGTGTTCATCCTGCTCATGGCCTGCATCAATTTTATGAATCTGGCTACCGCCCAATCCTCCAGGCGGGCGCCGGAAGTGGGCATGCGGAAGGTTATCGGTGCTTTGCGTCATCAAATTGTCCGCCAATTTTTGGGGGAAGCTGTTATGATCGCCTTTTTTGCTCTCATCCTGGCGTTGATCGTCGTAGAGGCGGTGCTTCCCTATTTTAATCGATTCACAGGGAAATCGCTTTTTCTTTTATCGGGAGCGAACTTTCCCATCGTTTTTACGCTTTTTCTCGTAGCTCTGGGGACAGGTATTATAGCCGGGAGCTACCCTTCGCTTTTTCTCTCGGCTTTTCAACCCGTTCAAACCCTAAAAAGCCAGTATTCCTCCAGGAGCAGAGGAGGAGGGATCCGCAAGGCCTTGATCGTGGTGCAATTTGCCATTGCGGTGGGGCTGATCATTTGCACGCTGCTGGTCTCGAGCCAATTGCGTTTTATTCAAAGGCAGGACCTTGGACTCGACCAGGATCATATCATCAGTACCTATGTCTATCCCGTGCTCAATCCCCGGTTCCCAGAGTTTAAGAATTTTCTTCTCACAAAGCCAGGGATTCTCGATGTTACATCGGCGGCTCAAATTCCTTTCCGAGTAGGGGAAAATATTTCCATCGATTGGGAGGGAAATCCTTCAGATGAGTCGATATCCGTGGACTATACGTGCGTCGATTACGACTTTTTTGAGACCTTCAACATGAAGATCCTGCAGGGTCGCAGTTTTTCCAGGGAATTCCCGACTGATGAGAAAACAGCTTGCATAATCAATGAATCGGCGGCTCGCAGGATGGGGCTTGAAAACCCGATCAATACGAATATCGTTATGAATCACCCGGCCTGGCCGGAATCCTTTCGACCTGCCCGGGTAATCGGTGTTGTAAGAGATTTTCATTCCCGGTCGATGCACACCGCCATCCGGCCGTTTGTCTTCCGGATGTACAAGCCCTGGCATCAGTATGCTTTCATCAAGATCGACGGAACCAGGACCCAGGAGGCGCTAGCCCATATCGAGGAAGCCTACAAAACCTATTCACAGGGCATCCCGTTCGAATACCTCTTCATGGATGAGGTATTCGACCAGCAATACATGTCCGAGCGGCAGTTAGGAGATTTGTTCAACGGATTCAGCCTGCTTTCCGTCCTGATCGCCTGCCTGGGCCTTTTCGGATTGGCATCTTACACAACCGAGCAGAAGACCAAGGAGATCGGGATCCGCAAAGTCTTGGGTGCATCGATATCGGGAATCGTGGCGATGACGACCCGCGAGTTTCTCAAATGGATTCTCCTTGCTAATGTGTTTGCTTGGCCTATCGCTTTCTTCGTGATGTCCCGGTGGCTTCAGGAGTTTGCCTATAAGGTGAGCATTGGGCCGTTGGTTTTCATTCTCTCCGCTGTTCTGACTCTGATCGTAGCTATGCTGACGGTAAGCTATCATTCCCTCAAAGCTTCCCTGGCCAATCCGATCGACTCTCTCCGATACGAATGATCTTTTTACACTATTCATAACGGAGCGAATCCGCAGGGTTTTTGGTGGCTGCCCGGATGGACTGGAAGCTGACTGTGAGCAAAGCGACAGCTAAAACGAGAAGTCCGGATAGCACAAAAATCAGGATGGGGATATCGGTCCGGAAGGCAAAATTCTTCAGCCACCTGCCCATAATGTAATAGGCGACAGGCCAGGCCAGGCAATTCGCCAGCAGCACCCACTTGGCGAACTGTTTGGAGAGCATGATCACGATACCCGAGACAGAAGCGCCGAGGACTTTGCGGATCCCGATCTCCTTAGTCCGACTTTCCGTAGTGAATGATGCCAGTCCCAGAAGACCGAGACAGGCGATAAAAAGCCCCAGGAAGGTGAAAATGCCAAGAATTTTCCCTGCCTGTTCGTCCGAACGGTACTGCCGGTCGAAGTCCGTATCCAGGAAAAAGCTCTCATATGGCTTTCCTGGAAACAGGTTTTTCCATTGGGATTCTATGAAGGCCAGTGATTCCTTCAGATTAGCGGTGTCGAGAGATAAAGTGATATATCTGAAAACGTCAGGTTGAAATTCCATGACCAAAGGTTCGACTTCACTCTGAAGGCCGCGGTAGTGAAAATTCTTCGTCACACCGATGATCGGATTGATCCTTCCGCCAAATCCGGTCCGCAGCCGTTTTCCTAGAGCCTCCTCGGAATTACTCCAGCCAAAGGCCTCGACAGCCGCTTCGTTGATCAGGAAAGCCCCGCGAATGTCGGTACTCATCTCTTTTTGAAAAGCGCGTCCCGCAATCATTTCGATGTCGTAATCGGGAATAAAGTTGCTGTCGAAATACATGTGAAACATATCCTGGATTTTTTCATCATCCTCTCCGACGATGCCAATGCTGAAGCTCGATAATGATCTGCCTGGTACGCTGGAGGAGACTGTGGCTCCGCTTATAGAAGTGTGTTTAGCAAATTGATCTTTGACGGCATCATAATTTTTTGTGATGGAAATACCTCCCCTTAAAGGAAGAATGAGCTTCTGGTTTTTTGAAAAACCCAGATATTGGTTTTTCATGAAAGTGAATTGGCTGGACATAACCAGCGTTCCCACGATTAATATGACAGAGATGGCGAACTGAACCACGACAAGAATTTTTCTCAAGGCAAAACCACGGGGTTCCCCCTTCAAGATCCCTTTCAGGGTGACAGCCGGTCTGAATGCTGACAACACAAAGGCAGGGTAAACACCTGCGGCCAACCCGACAAGGAAGGCCCCTCCGAGAAGGGAAAGCAGCAGCAAGGGATCGATCAGCTCTCGGAAGCTCAATGGGATCCCGGTCAGGTTCTTCAAGAGGGGAATCGCGAGCTTGGTCATGAGCAATGCCAGTCCTAAGGACAATGCAGCCACGAAAAGAGATTCTCCCAAGAATTGACCGATGAGCTGGAACCTTTGTGCGCCGACAACCTTCCGCAAACCCACTTCTTTGGCTCTTTTTGACGACCGTGCTGTGGCTAGATTCATAAAATTGAGACAGGCTATCAGGAGGATGAAAAGACCCGCAAAGGAAAAGATATAAACGTAAATGGGATTTCCAGGAGGTTCGATATCGAATTTGACCTGAGAATGAAGATGGATCCTGGAGAGGCGTTGGAGAAAATAATTGTAGGTGACCCCGCGAGGGGTGAGTCTTTCCCCAACGTATTTATCAGCCAAACGAGCGACCTCGCGGGAGAATTCTTCCATGTTGACATTGGGTTTGACCTTTAAATATGTGTAAAACATGGTGGAGTACCAATTGGTCATCTCGTTCCATTTGGCGAGGGTTTCCATGGAAGCGATCAGGTCATATTTCATATGGGTATTTTCAGGGGGATTAGCTGCGACTCCTGTGATTTCAAAATCTGTTTGGTCGATATTCAGAGTTTTTCCCACGGGATTATCTTGACCGAAATATTTCAGGGCTGTTCTCTCGGAAATAACCAGAGTTCGGGGCCGCAACAACATTTCCGTTGGATTCCCTTGAACCAATGGGATAGTCAGGACATCGAACAGGTCCTGGTCGGCGAACATAAAATGGCTTTCGTAATATAGCTTTTCTTCCCGCATGACCAGGCGGGCGCCTGTGGGAAGAGCGCGGGCGGCATTTTCGACCTGGGGAAATTCGGCCTTTAGGGTCGGACCGACCATGGGTGAAACAGCAGCGAATAGACGGTTTGAAGTCTGCGTGCTTATGTCCTGGGCGATCCGGTACACCCTGCTTCCGTCCTTGTGATAATTGTCATAGCTCAATTCATGACGGACATATGTGAGAATCAACAGGCACACAGCCATGCCGACGGCGAATCCGGCGATATTGATGAAGGAATATCCTTTGTTGCGCCGGAAGTTTCTCAGGGCGATTTTCAAATAATTCTTAAACATAAGTAACCTCCAGTATGTTAGATCCCGGATAATTCCTGGGATCGATTCCAGTACCCGGAGCCAGTACCAGGCCTTAGCACGATTTTTTCGTCCGCATCCGATTTTGTATCGGTACATCTCGTGGATATCCCCGGAGAATTCAAGGAAATCTTCTTCTCTGAGAAGCATTTTGAGGATAAGATGGGGGATCAAGGGAGGTGTCGTCTTGTTTTTAGGCATCTATTTTGTTTTTTTCTCTAGTCTGAAGCCCTCGAATCCACTCCATATTGTGGAATGAATCTTGAGGATCTTTTCCAAGGCCGAAATGCCTGCGGGTGTGATTTCATAATAATAACGGGTTCTACCGCCGCGTTCAGATAAGGGATCACTTGCGATTCTTTTGACGAATCCTTTGGCTTTCATTTTTTTCAGAGTTTTGTAGATGACTCCGAACGACCAATACCGGCCGATATCTTTTTTTACCTGTTCTCGTATGGTCACGCCGTAGGCATCGCCGTGAAGCTTATAAACCGACATGAGTATGATTTCTTCTGCCCGGGATAAAAGAATCATTTGCCTTTCCTTTCATTAGTGTGCAAAATGAACTCATATAATAATACGTTGAACATTGCGAAAAAGTTTACTAAAATTTTGCAAAATTTTTTTTTGAGCCATCCAGATGCATGTAAAGAAATAAATGTCTTTTCTGTTGAACTATCGATCCATTAAATTCGTAAGATAAAATGAATATCAAATTTCAAGGAGGGCGCTGTGTTCAAGAATTATTTCAAGATCGCGTTTCGCAATATGTTCCGCAGCAAGCTGTATTCTTTGATAAACTTGGTCGGCCTGGCCATCGGATTGGCTGTATGCCTGATGATTTGGCTCTGGGTGCAGGATGAGCTGAGTTTCGACAGGTTCCATGCGAACGGCGAGAGGATTTACAGAGTCGAGCGCAAAGTCGACTTCAGAGATATGCATGGGCAGGCCCCTATCACGTCTGGACCGTATGGTCCAGCCCTGGAAAGCGATTATCCGGAAATCACGAACTATGTTCGCCTCCACCGGAACGAATTATCCGTCAAAGACCACCGGAACATTTTCCATAAACAACAATTGATCGTAGCGGACAACGCTATCTTCGAAATCTTTGATTTTCACCTGGAACAAGGCGATCCTAAAACAGCGCTGACTCAGCCAAAATCCATGGTCCTCACTCGTGCCAGCGCGCTGAAATTTCTGGGAACCGAGGATGCTATCGGGAAATCCCTTACCGTCGATTGGGGGGGGACTCTGGCCGACTTTCAGATCACTGGCATCCTGGAAGAAATCCCACATAATTCCCATTTCCGGTTCGACGTACTGGCATCCCTTTCGTCTTATCCGGCCGAGCAAATGAGTTCCTGGTTCAGCAACTTTCTTTATACCTATGTGTTGATAGGGGATGGGATTTCACCTTCTGATCTTGAGGAAAAATTCTCTTCCTTCATGACTAAATATATGGCCGCCGATTTTGCCAAGGCCGTGGGGCCGGAAACGGATATCAACGATGTTTTTCAACTGAAATTGTATCCCCTTTGGGATATCCACCTGCATCCCGCTCAGGAGTTCGAGATCGGACCTCAAGGCAGCCTAACTTCGGTTTATATTTTTTCAGCCATAGCCGTGCTGATCTTGATCATCGCCTGCATCAATTTCATGAACCTCTCTACGGCACGTGCCAACAAACGATCCAAGGAAGTCGGGATACGCAAGACCATCGGTGCTTTCAAACGCCAACTCCGGGGGCAATTCCTGGGGGAATCTGTGCTGCTGGCCTTCATTGCCCTTATTCTGGGCGTGATGCTGATCCGGTTGTTTATCCCGATTTTTAACTCTATCTCGGGGAAGTCGTTATATACCGGCATGCTCTTCCATCCTGGCAATTTCATTATCCTTGTCGGGATCGCTCTGGCCGCGGGATTGTTGGCCGGTCTGTATCCGGCTTTCTATCTCACGCGTTTCGATCCTGCCAAGGTATTGAAAGGAGGGGCACAGTCGGGGACCGGAAAATCGATTTTCCGCAGGGCCATGGCTGTCATTCAATTCGTGATATCCATCACCCTGATCATCGGGACACTCGTCATTTACAAGCAGATGGAATATATCCAGAACAAGTCGTTGGGTTTCGACAAGGAGAATGTGATCATCCTTTCCGCCGACAGCAATCAAATCCGTCAGAATATCGAGGCTTTCCGGAACGTCCTTACCGAAGACACGCGGATCAAATCTTTTGCTTTGTCGATGAATATTCCGGGGAGTTCTTTGTTCTCCGATACGGCGTACAAGCGGACCGATACCGATGATGTTTTTTCGTTGATCTTTATGGAAACGGATTATGAATTCGTGGACACTTATGGATTAAAAGTGACTCATGGCCGCCAGTTTTCCAGGAAATACAGCACGGATGTCAATGGCGCGATCTTGATCAATCATGCGGCTGCCAGAGAAATCGGCTATACGCCTGAAGAAGCTGTCGGCAAAAAATTGCTCCGTTTTCTCGATATGGACAAATTCCGTGAATTCACCATCGTCGGAGTCCTGGAAGATTTTCATTTCAAATCCCTGCATAAAATCATCGAACCCTGTCTTTTGGTTTGCGATCCGAGAAATTTCGATGTCATCTCTGTCCGGATCATGCCCGGTGACGTCCGGGGAACCCTCGACTTTATCCGTCAAAAATGGGCCGAAATCTATCCCGGAGAGCAGATCGAGTACAGTTTCTTGGACAGCAGGATCGACCAGCTTTACAAAAGCGAAGGGAGGATGCGGAATCTCTTTACGATATTTTCTGTCCTCTCCATTTTCGTCGCCTGCCTGGGCCTTTTCGGTCTGGCCGCTTTCACGGCCGAGGAGCGGACCAAGGAGATTGGTGTGCGGAAAGTTTTGGGGGCGAAAACGGCCAATATCCTTTTCCTTCTGTGCAAGGAGTTTGGTAAATGGGTTCTCGTTGCCAATGTTGTCGCCTGGCCTGTGGCGTACTTCATGATGAACAGATGGCTGCAAAATTTTGCCTACCAGACTGGGATCGGAGTATGGCCGTTCATCCTATCGGCCATTTTGGCCCTTTTGATCGCTCTGTTCACGGTGGGCTATCAATCGATCAAGGCGGCTCTTTCAGACCCGGCCAAGTGCCTCAGGTACGAGTGATATCAAATTTCGACAAGTTCATTCATACCGCAAAGATTCCACAGGGTCCCTAAGCGCAGCTTTGATCGATTGGTAGGACACGGTCAAAAGGCCGATGATAAAAATCGATAAGGCTGCTTCTGCAAAAATCCAAATGCTTATGGATGTCCGGTAGGCGAACTCCTGCAGCCAGCGCTTGACGAACAGGTAAGCGATAGGCCAGGCGACCAGGTTTGCGAAAACGAATAGCCTGGCAAAATCTTTATTGAGGAGCGTGAGCAGGCTGATATTCGATGCGCCCATGACCTTTCTGATACCGATCTCCTTGGTTCTCTTTTCCACCGAATACGCCGCCAAACCGGAAAGGCCCAAACAGGCGATAAAAATGGCCAACAAGCTGAAATAACCGAATATCCGGCTCAGGCGCTCTTCTGAGTCGTATTGGCTGTTGAATCTATCCCCCAGGAAATGGAATTCGAAGGATGTTCCCGAAGCGAACTCATCCCATTTATTTTTGAGGACTTCCAAAGTCTTGGTTGAGTTTCCCGGAACAGTCTTGATCACCAGGGCCTCGTATCCCTTTGGTTCGTTGCTGATGAGAAGCGGCTCTATGGCCTGTCGTGCTGAGACCGTATGATAATCTTTTACCACACCGATCACGGTTTTGGTGATTTTGCGTCCGTCCAGCTCCCGGATCTTTTTTCCGATGGGATCGTCCCAGCCGAATGTTTTGGCTGCTGTTTCGTTGATGAGGACCGATTGTGCCGGATCGCCCGGGAACTTTTGCGAAAAATCCCTTCCCGCAGCGAGTTCGATTCCCATCGTGGATAGAAAATCATGGTCCACCTGGATAATACCCATTGCCTGTGATTCCGCCATCTCGAAACCTTCGGGAAGGAATACGTTATGTCTGGCTCCCCATCCCGGGATATGGGAAGTCAGGGCAACGTTTTTTACACCTGACAGTTTCCGGAATTCCTGCTTGAAATATTCAAGAGAGTCTTGCAAACGGTCGTTTGTCACCTGCACGATTACGACCTGATTGGTATCGAATCCCAGTTTTTTCGTTTTCAAAAAGATCAATTGATTGAAAATGACGACAGTCCCGATGATCAAGATGAGAGATACGGAAAATTGAAAAACGACCAATAGACTGCGAAACCGATTATTTGTCAGATCCTTGGTAAAACTGCCTTTCAGGACTTTGGCAGGCTGGAATTTCGATAGATACAACGCAGGATAACTTCCGGCTATGAGCCCCACCAATAAAGCCAACCCGATGAGCCCTGGGATGAGCCATGGTATCCGGAAATATTCCATTGCTAAGTCGCTTCCCGAGAGGGCTCTGAACAAGGGAAGAGAAATTTCGACGAGACCGATGGCGATGATCAGAGAAATCAGGCTGTAGATCGTCGATTCCCCAAGGAATTGATGGATCAATTTCCCCTTCAGCGCTCCATGAACCTTTCGGACCCCCACTTCTTTTGCCCTGCTTCCAGAACGCGCCGTGGAGAGATTCATGAAATTGATACATGCCAGCATAAGAATAAACACAGCCGCTCCGGAAAAAATATAAACGGTGGAAATGTCTCCTGTGGCGGCGATTTCTCCATCGAGCTTCGAGTGGAGATGAATGCTGGTCAATGGCTGGAGCGAGTATTCCAGTTCCCATCCCACGATTTTCAAGGTCTCACCCATATGTTTTTCGACCTGTTGGGGAAATTTTTTCTCCAGCTTGTGATAATCCGCATCCTCCCTGAGCAAAAAATAGGTGTGGTTGCTGAAATCCGCGAGCCACTTTTCGACTTGATCTTTATCTGTGGTATAACGTGTCGCGAAGGAGAGAAGAAGGTTGAATGTGAAGTGCGAGTTTGCCGGGATATCCCGCATCACACCCGTGACGGTGAAATCTTCCTGGTTGTCGAACCGCAAGACCTTGCCGATAGGGTCATCTATGCCGAAATACTTCAAAGCTGTGCTTTCCGTGATAACTACCGTATAGGGATTTTCCAATGCTGTCTTGGGATCCCCGATAATAAGGGGAAAACTAAAAACATCGAAGACCGATGCATCCGCCCAGAATATCCCCCCCTCGAAGAATGTTCGATTCTCATACTTCACGGGCGTGCGGTGCCTGCGGCGGAAGCGGACAGCGTTTTCCACCTCAGGGTATTCCTGCGTAAAAACAGGCCCGGGAGGATTGTTCGTTGAGGCAAAATTGACTTCTCTGCCGCTTATGCTGCCGTTTACGACCAGCCGATAGATCCGGTCGCAGTTGACATGATATTTGTCAAAGTTGAGTTCCCTTTGGACGTAGGATAAGATCAGGATACAACAGGCCATACCAACAGCTAGGCCGGCAATATTGACAATGGAATAGGCTTTCTGCCTCCGAAAATTTCGAATTGTTACCTTCCCGTAATTATGGAGCATCAGGAAGCTCCAATAGACGGAATCGTGAAGAGAATGGATGATCGTTCGCAATATCTGGCCCCAGAACCACAAGCCAGTTTTCAGGCTGCCTTTTTCCAAAATCTGGATGCTGCAAATTTCTTCGATATCTCCGAAAAGCCCGTAGTTTTTTCTTTTGTTGACCAATCGGCTTAAAAGCCAAAAACCGAAACAGAAAGACTTTTTGACTTTGCGTGTCATTTGTTTTTTCCCATCGACACCCTTAAGGGCTGAAGCCCTTCCCAAAAAGCCTCTTGTGTTTTTTTTGCCTTGAGAAGCTTTTCTTTTCCCAATTCTGTGAGTCTGTAGTATCTTTTGCTCTGTCCTCCCCGTACCGGCGTGGGTTCTCCCATTTGGGCTTCGAGAAATCCTTTTTTAACCAGTCTCTCCAGGGGGAAATAGATGCCGCCGATAGCCAGATCTTTTTGGGTGATTTCCCGGATGTGCTGGTATATGCTGATACCGTAGGCCTCATCCTGCAATTTCCAGACCGAAAGCATGATCTGTTCTTCGAAGCGGGTCAGTTCTGACATTTGATACTCCTTTTATTGCATCTATTCAGAATATATGAAAAGATTAGGCGGTTGTCAAGTTATTTTTTCAGAATATATGAAAAGATTAGACGACGGACCAATTCAAATGGAGAAGCCGAACATCTGTTTCCGCAGGGTGTCAAAAGAACGATACTGCTAATGGATTTGGTTTTGCTTTGATAAAGGTTTTGCCTGATTCCTTATGAAAAGAAGGATGCCTCCCCGGGAAGTAAAATGAGTTTGTGAAAACGAAGGATCTGTGATATGAGATATTTTCTCGAAAGGAGGTCGATCATGAAGGATATGAGGAAATATTTCCTATCGGTTCTTCTGTTTTTGTTGTGCGTTTTTTCGCTTTTTGCGCAGGGCGAAAAAAAGGTTTTGACTCTGGAGGACTATCCCCGATGGAAGCACGTCCTGTCTCCGGCCATTAGCGCCGATGGGAATTGGGTCAGCTACGCTCTCCGGCCAAATGGAGGGGATACAACTCTTTATATCAAAAGCCTTTCATCGGATAAAACCTATGAAATTCCCTACGGTTCAGGTGCAGAATTTTCAGAAAGTTCCTGGTGGGCCGCTTACGTGATAGGCGTTTCCAAGGAGGAGGCGAAAAAGCTGCAAAAGGATAAAAAGCCCGTCCCTTCAAAGGGGGAGCTTTTGAATTTAAAAACCGGAGATAAATACACGGTAGAGAATGCATCGGACATCGGATTTTCCAAAGATTCCAAGTTTTTTGCCGCGAAAAAGGTCCAGTTGGATAAATCTGCCGAGCATAAGGGCACAGATCTTGTGCTCAGGAATCTCGAAACGGGCCTTTCCCAGAACATCGGAAACGTGGGGGAATATTTTTTCAACAAGCCAGGGACCATGCTGGCTTACAGCGTGAATGCGGCCAGCAAAGGTGGAAATGGCGTTTACCTGATAGTCCTTTCGACGGGGCGGCTCATCCCGCTGGATACAGGAGAAGCCGATTATGCCCAGATCGCTTGGGATGAAAAAGGTACGGTATTGGCGTTCCTGAGGGGAAAGCTGGAAAATGATTTTTGGGAAAGGGACAATGTTTTTTTGGCGTTCACCGGCTTGGAGGGAGAGTCGCCTGTCCGGTATGAATACGATCCCACCAAAGATCCGGGATTTCCCAAAGACATGGTGATATCCGAGCGGATCCCGCCCAGGCGGGGAAGGGGTTTCGGACCAGCCCCCGAAGAGGAAAATCGAGCCCTGGTCTGGAGCGAAGACCTGTCCCGGGTATTCTGCGGTATCAAGGAACAGGAGAAAAAGCCGGAAAAGAGCGAAGAAGACCTTCCCGATGTGGATATCTGGCACTGGAGGGACGAGCAGATCCAGTCTGTCCAGGCCCGGCGATTCGAGGTCGATGTGAGTTTTACTTACAGGTCTGTTTACCATCTGAAAGAGGGGAAATTTCTTCGGCTGGCCGATAGAAATATGCGGACGATCACCTTGACCCGCGACGGAAATTGGGGGGTCGGGAGAGATGCTATGCCCTATCTATCGGATGTGGAAACCCGCCAGGCGGATTATTATTTGGTGAATCCGGTAACGGGAGAGCGCAGAGCGATCGTCAAAGGGATTCGTCAATCCGTGGGAGTTTCTCCTGATAATAGACATTTTCTGTATCTGAAGGACAAGCATTTGTGGGCCTATGATTTTGCGAACGGGACAACGGCGAATATTTCGGCGGAGGCGCCCAAAGTGTTTGTGGACGAGGAGGATGACCATCCCGATGAGAATCCTTTTTTTGGACTGGCGGGATGGGCCAAGGACGGCAAATCCGTGATCGTGAACCACAAGTATGACCTCTGGCTGTTGCCGTTGGATGGGAAAGGTCCGCAAAATATAACCAAAGGCCTTGGGGATAGGGAAGAAATCCGCTTCCGGTATCTCAAACTGGACCCGGAAGAAAAGTTCATCGATCTGGCCGAACCTCTGTTGTTATCCGCATACGGGGAATGGACCAAAAAAGCGGGATTATATTCCCTCAAATTAGGGGGAGAACCCAAAAAATTGATTTTCGACGATAAGAGTTTTGGCTTTCCGCGCAAGGCAAAAAAAACAGAAAAACTCCTTTATTCCATCGAAACATTCGCAGAATTCCCCGATTATTACGTCAGCGGAATGGATTTTATCGGTCCGACAAAAGTGACCGATGCCAATCCCCAGCAGAAAGAATATTTTTGGGGACGGAGGATACTCGTCGATTACACCAACAGCAAAGGGCAGAAACTTCAGGCTACGCTGACCCTACCGGCAGATTATGAAGAGGGAAAAACATATCCGATGCTCGTTTATTTTTACGAGAAGATGTCCCAGCGTCATCACCAATATTCCATGCCCACCTATGATGACAGGCCGCATATGTCCGCCTATGCGAGCGATGGATACCTGGTGTTGATGCCGGATATTGTGTTCGAGATCGGAAAGCCCGGTACCTCATCCCTGGATTGTGTCACCAGCGCTGTGCAAAAAGTCGTCGAACTGGGATATGCGGATCCGGAAAGGATCGGACTCCAAGGACACAGCTGGGGCGGATTCCAGACCTCGTTTATCGTGACCCAGACGGATATGTTCGCTTGTGTTGTCTCGGGGGCTCCGCCCACTTGCATCGAAGGGGAATTCAACCAGGTGTTCAAAAGTTCTGGCAATAATAACCATTCCTATTACTCGCGGAGCCAGGGCCGCATGGGCACGGATCCCTGGAAGGACCATGACCTCTACCGCAGCCAGTCCGCTATCCAGAACGCCGATAAGATCACGACGCCGTTTATGCTCCTCCATGGGACGGAAGATGGATCGGTCGACTGGATCCAATCGTTGGAGTACTACAATGCTGCCCGCTACCTCGGCAAGGAAGTGATCTTTCTATCTTACCCGGGGGAACCCCATCATCTTGCCAAAGAAGAGAACCAGAAGGACTTCCAAATGCGGATGAAGCAGTATTTCGACCATTATTTGAAGGGAACTCCCATGCCCGAATGGATGGCCAACGGAATTTCCTACGTGAAGAAAAAGCGCCGGCTCGATGCGCAAAGGGAGGAGATCAAGTAGCAGATATTTGTAGACAAAACCAGGAGTTCCCCCGTAAATTAATGTCATAAATTCCTAAATTATTTTATTTCTGGTTATTACGTAGAATTGCAAGTGGAAAATCAAAAAATGGGGGAACTTTTTTTAGACAAAACCTATTGAAATAATAGATATTTTATTGTAAAATAATTTCTCAGAAAATTTTCTTTCTGACGACACTTTAATTCCCCATTAACAAGACATAGGGACATACAAGGATTTTAATAAAATGAATACGCGTATCGAACGGATGCGGAACATCGGGATCAGTGCGCACATCGATTCCGGCAAAACCACGCTGACAGAAAGGATACTGTTCTACACCAAAAAGATTCACAAGATCCACGAGGTGAACGGAAAAGACGGCAAAGGTGCGACGATGGATTCCATGGACTTGGAAAGGGAGAGAGGGATCACCATCGCTTCGGCCGCCACGACCGTAAACTGGGAGGACCATGTCGTCAACATCATCGACACACCGGGACACGTGGATTTCACCATCGAGGTCGAGAGATCTCTCAGGGTTCTGGACAGTGCGATTCTTGTGCTCTGTTCTGTGGGTGGCGTTCAATCGCAGACCATTACCGTGGACAGGCAGCTCAAGAGGTACCATGTTCCCCGCATTGCTTTTATCAACAAATTGGACAGGGTCGGAGCGAATCCTTTCAAGGTAAAAGACCAGCTCAAAGAACGACTCGGTCACAATGCGGTGCTGATGCAGATCCCTATCGGGCTCGAGGACAAGCATATGGGTGTGGTGGACCTTGTGAGCATGAAAGCGGTGTATTTCGATGGAACGGACGGGGAAATTGTCCGGATAGAAGATGTGCCGGCCGAATCAAAGGCACAGGCAGAAAAGAGTAGGGAAGAGATGCTGGATGCTGTGTCCATGTTCTCGGATGAATTGATGGAAGCCGTTCTGGAAGGACAGGAAACGGATGAGCTTATCCACGAGGCCGTCCGCCAGGGAACCATCACGGGAGATCTGACCCCTGTTTTCATGGGATCGGCCTACCGGAACAAAGGGGTACAGCCCCTGCTGGATGCCGTGATCCGCTACCTTCCCAATCCGACCGATGTGACAAATTATGCCAAAGATCTGGACCGGAACGGCGAAGAGGTCCGATTGGAATCGGATCCCCGGGCTGACGTTGTGGCTCTGGCGTTCAAGCTGGAAGACGGCCCTTACGGCCAGTTGACATATCTCCGTGTCTATCAGGGAACTGTGAAAAAAGGAGATCAGCTCCTTAACACCCGGTCTCAGCAGACAATCCGGGTGGGGCGGCTGGTCAAGATGCATGCCGACACGATGACAGACATCACGGAGGCCGTATGCGGCGATATCGTTGCCCTGTTCGGGATCGACTGCCGTTCCGGAGATACTTTTGCCAAGCCCGGACTCAATTTCTCGATGACTTCGATATTCGTTCCGGAACCTGTGATCTCTTTGGCCGTGAAGCCTGTAGATAACAAAAGCTCCGACAATCTGGCCAAAGCGTTGCAGCGGTTCGTGAAGGAGGACCCCACATTCAAGACTTATGTGGACCCCGAATCCAAACAGACTATCATCCAGGGCATGGGAGAGCTTCACCTGGATGTCTATCTGGAGCGGATGAAGCGGGAATACCGGACGGAAGTGGAAACGGGAAAACCGCAAGTGGCCTACCGGGAAGCGATCAGCCAGCGGGCGGAATTCGATTATACGCATAAAAAACAGACCGGAGGGGCTGGTCAGTTCGGCCGGGTCATCGGCTACATCGAGCCCTTTGGCGACGTTTCTTATGAGTTCGTGAACGAAGTCAAAGGAGGGAATATCCCGAAGGAATACATCCCATCCTGCGACAAAGGATTTCAAAGTGCCCTCAAGAAGGGACGCCTTATCGGCTTTCCCATCACATCGATCCGGACAGTCCTCCAGGATGGACAATCCCATCCCGTGGATTCCTCAGATATCGCCTTTCAGACGGCTGCAAGGGAGGCTCTGAAGGAGGCTTATATGAGAGCCAAACCTCAGATCCTCGAGCCCATCATGAAACTCTCTGTCGAAGGTCCGTCTGAATATATCGGCAATTACTTTTCCAGTATCAACCAGAGACGGGGCATGATCATCAGTACCGTAGAGGATGGGGCTTTTGCCCGGGTGGATGCCGAAGTCCCGCTAAGTGAGATGTTCGGATATTCCACGACACTCCGTTCACTCACCCAGGGAAAGGCAGAATTCACGATGGAATTCCTGAAATACGGAAAAGTCCCGTCCAATATTGCCGAGGCGCTCAAGGAAGAATATCTAGAGTCGAAGCAGACCGGATCTGCCTAAGGTTTATGGAGTAACACTATGGTAAAAGAAGAACTGATCAGAAGAAGCCCGTTGAGGATCCTGGAAAAGGCCATCCACGGGGGTTTAAAGGACGGCAATATCGGGATTCTCGCATCCCGGAAGGGAGTAGGAAAAACCGCCTGTCTTGTCCATCTTTCCACAGACAAACTCTTTCAGAATAAGCCTGTGATACACGTTTCCTATGCCAGCCGTGTGGACTATATCATCACCTGGTATGAAGATATTTTCAAAGAGATCGCCAAAAAACGACAGCTAGAATCTGCTGTCGAGGTTCATGACGAGATTATCCGGAACCGGGTGATCATGAACTTCAAGCAGGATGCGGCCCACACCGACCAGGTGCTGAAAACGGTCGGGGCCATGATCGAATGTGCGGATTTTGCCGCCGACACCATCATGGTGGACGGATACAATTTCCGAAAATCTATCGTGGGCGATTTAGAAAAGTTCAAAAATTTTGCTGAAAGGATGGGTGTGCGTATCTGGTTCAGCGCTTCATTGAAGGGGGAGGATCCCTTATACGATGAAGCGGGACTGCCCAATGAGCTGAAGGAATATCTGAGTCATATCGATGTGCTCATCACGCTCGAATACCTGGGCGAACACGTCCATCTCAACCTGGTCAAGAATTATGACAATCCGCCTCCGGGGGACCTGAAGATCAAGCTCGATCCCAAAACGCTTTTGATCTCGGAATAGCGATCTCTTTATCCCTTATTTTTTTATTATTTCTCTCCATGGCCAGTCGTCGTCTTTTTCCATGACAAGCTTTGTGACCTGGAATGTCGCCCTCCCCTCATCGTCCTTTTCGTTGGACCCGACGCTGTAGACGACGAATCCATCTTCCGAGAGTTTGTAGATGAACGGCTTCCCGGTAAAAGGATCGAGCGGTTCTTCGGCGAGGATGTCCGGCACCAGTCGGGAAATATTTTCAGGGAAACGGCCTTCCTGTTTTTTATGTATTTTGCAGGCTAAGGCGATTTGCCCTGTTCCCATGAATGCCTCTAATATCGCTTCTTTCAGCCACGAGGAAGAAAAGTTAGGGAACAACCCTCCGGAAAGGCGGAAAAACCAGGGAATGGATTCGATTTCCTGTGTTATGTCTTTATGGGAGTCTTTGATCTCGTAATAGGGTAGCAGGGACGCATATTCGACTTTGTCGAACATCTTCTGGGCCCAAAGAACGTCTGCTTTTGCTGCCGGACGCATGATCCAAAAAAAGATCCTATCTCCCAGGTTATAATCCAGAATGTCCATATTGCCATCTAGAACGGCCGATGTATTCTCAAGGAGAAAGATCCTTTCTCCTTGAATCCCCCTGACGAACTTTTCGCGCCAGAGTTCCGGGTTCAAATCCTGGATAATCATGCGTAGGGTGTCGGTGTCGATATCCCTTCCTCTGATGATATGCATGAGACAAGTCTGCAGATATTTCATGTTGGCCTGGGCAAGCAATCCTGTGATGAGGAGAGGTTCGTCCAAAGTCTTTTGAACAAAAAGCTTTGCCCAGCGGATCTGGTCGATAGCCTCATACACATGTCCATCTTCAGCTTTGAAAACCGCATCGATCCCGACAAGCCTGATGGCGTTAATCATTTTTACGGCATCGGGGATCCGTATATCATACATGTTCTTTCCCCAATCTCCATACCGGAAACAGGGTTTTTCCGCTGCTTCTTGGATAAACTGAAAGACTCTAGGATTATCGGCGATCATTGCCCCCAATTCTTCCCGGAGATCAGGCTCCAAAGACCTCCCATGAAAAAAGGCTTCCATGGTGTCTCGCAGCGTGTTGACATTCACTCCTTCCCGCAAAAAAAGAGCTTCTGCGGCTTTCCACAAGTTGGCCCCGTTTTCGGCTTCGCTGCATTCGGGCATCAGGGCTTTTCTGCTGAAGGCCACGCCTTCGGCTTGACGGTCTCCGATATATGCCTCCAACTTTTCCCCCATTCTGTAGTTGAAGAATGCCCGCACCAGCAGCCCGATCGTCAAAACGGCCAGAAAATACAGGAGGATCCTGCTAAGGATTTTTCGTGTTTTCATCTTACTCAAACTCCTTTTCTATTGATTCCCTCCATTCTGGCAGGTGCCTCCTTGTTCCCGGTTTTTCCGAAAGCCCGGATAATATTTTTCCGATGGCATTTTTATGGGAATCGATGGGTTTCCCTATGATCTCCTTGAGCATGGACCATTCCTCCTCACTTTTGTCCGTTGATTCTTGTCGATTATCCAGCAGGGAAGAAATTCGTCTGTTCTGTGCATCTGAAATGACGGCATCGATCGTTAGGATAAAAATCAGAATCAACAGGCACCCCATAAATCCATTCCTGAGAAAAACGGTCAACCCTTGGTCGGATTCCTGTTGTTGAAGAACCCCATCGAGAAGTTTTCCCTTCAGTGCTTGTGGGGCAGGCTTGAGAGAGAATTCCTCAAGGAAATCTCCCGGATTTTTATGTCTTCTCTTTTCCATCCTTTTTCTCCAGAGAAAGGCGAAGTTTGGAGAGCCCGTACCGGTAACGGCTGGCTGCCGTGTTAGCGGAGACTCTGCATATTCGGGCGATCTCCTTGAACGTCATGCCTTCGAAAACCTTGAGCATGACGACCTCACGCTGGTTGTCCGGAAGCCGTGCAAGCGACTCTGCCAGAAGGCCTTCCGATTCTTCATCCGGACCCTGGATGATCGAGGCGATCGCTTTGTTGTGTGCAGGATTCGGATCCATGGTTTTTTGCCGCGCGATCCTCTTCTTGATGAAACGATTGGCTTCATTCCGGACAACCTTGAACACAAAGGCCTTGGGATTCCGGACGATTTTCCACCGTACCGAATACCGGCTAAAGCGATAGAAAGCCTCTTGCAGGATGTCTTCGGCATCCTGACAGGAGCCAAGCTTGAGGACCAGATAATGATACAACTTTTCTCCGTAGCGGTCGTAGAGTTCCTCTAAATTCATCTTTTCCGCTTGTGCCGCTCTATTACCTAAGACCCTCCGCCCTTATTTTTTTGTCTACTTTAAGGGATCAAAAAAAACGATTAATGAATTCGCTACCAAGAATACCATTCTACCTTCCAATAATATACCTTAATGTAAGGGTAGGGTGGGTTGGCGGTGGGAAGGGTTGACGTGCTGAAATTATTTCCAAAAAACAGGGGATAGCAGAAGGCGTGAACTTTCCGTATCCGGCTTTCGTATAGATGTAGAGAGGAGAGTCACATGTTTAAAAATTATGTCAAGATAGCTCTACGCAATTTTTTGAAACAAAAGGGATTTTCTTTGATCAATATTTTCGGATTAGCCGTCGGGGTCGCCTGCTGCCTGATGATCGTTCTGTATGTTTTCGATGAGCTGAGTTTTGACCGGTATCATGAGAAGGCCAAACAGATATACCGGGTCGGCATCGACGGATTTATCAACAACACGTCCTTCCAGGGTGTTGTCACCTGCTCTCCGATGGCCCAAGCCCTGGTTCGGGAGTTTCCGGAGGTCACAGCGGCGACGCGGCTGAGGAACTTCGGTTTTCCTGTCTTCCGGTATGGAGATAAAGTCTATAGCGAGGAGCGGGTTTTCTGGGTGGATCAGTCTTTTTTCGATGTCTTTACGGTTACGTTTTTAAGAGGAGACATGACGACCGCTCTTGCCGAACCCACCACAATCGTTCTCACCCGCTCTATGGCGTTGAAATATTTTGGGGATGAGAATCCCGTCGGGAAAACCCTCAATGCCGATAATCGGCGGGATTATCTCGTCACCGGGGTCGTGGATGACCCCCCGCGCAATTCCCACTTCCATTACGATTTTTTGGCGTCCCTCTCTACTTACGAAGACAGCCGCAATCCCATCTGGGTCAGTAATAATTATTACACCTATTTTGTCCTGCAAGAAGGGGCTTCCCCCGAGTCCGTGGAAGAAAAATTTATCGAGTTGGTCAAAAAGTATGTCGGGCCCCAGATCCAGGCGGCGGCGGGGATCTCTTTGGAGCAGTTTTTTGAATCGGGAGGGGAATGGGGCTATTTCATCCAGCCTTTGACCGATATCCATTTGCGCTCCCATTACGAATTCGAATTGGAACCGAACGGAGATATCGATTATATCTATATATTTTCCGTTATAGCCATCGGAATTCTCCTCGTTGCGTGCATCAATTTCGTGAACCTGGCTACAGCCCGATCTGTGAACAGGGCCCGGGAAGTGGCTATCAGGAAGACGGTCGGATCCATGCGGGGGCAATTGATACGGCAGTTTTTAGCAGAGACCACTATGCTCAGCTTTATCGCGGTCCTTACCGCTTTGATCATCGTGCAGTTCGTTCTGCCGGCATTCAATAACATAACGGGAAAAGAATTGGCCGTTCCTTATCACACCAGCATTTACACCATCCCTGCCCTGCTTGGAGTCGTCCTGTTTATCGGGATTTTAGCCGGGATATATCCGGCATTCTTCTTGGCCTCCTTCGAGCCGGCTTCTGTTTTGAAATCTGAAACCGGAGGGAGAGTACGCAAATCCCATTTGCGCAATGCGCTGGTCGTATTTCAGTTCACGGTCTCGATCGTTCTTATCATCGGGACTTTTATCGTGAACAGGCAGCTCAAATATATCCAGGATAAAAACCTGGGATTCAACAAAGACCAGATCATCGTCGTGAAAAAAACCGATGACCTGGAAAATCAGATACGGGCTTTCAGACAGGAGCTTTTGAATAATCCCAGCGTCATCAACGCAACGAATACAAGGAATCTCATCGGGGATGCTTTTGGGAATAGCGCCTTCAGCCTGGCGGGGGCCTCTGGCGAGGAGGCCCACCTTCTCTGGACCTATTTTACCGATCCCTATTTTGCCGATACCTACAAGATCGATATGGCCGCAGGCCGCTATTTCGAGGAAGGAAGGCAGGCTGACCAGCAGGCCGTGGTTATCAACGAGACAGCGGTGAAAAAGCTAGGACTGGAAGATCCTGTCGGCAGGCAGATTGTCGATATGGGCCCCACTCCGGATCAATCGCAGACACTGACGATCATCGGCGTGATGAAAGACTTTCACTTCGAAAGCCTGCATTTTCAGATCAGATCTCTGATCGTCCTTCCCTATGGCCCGGACAATAGAGGCCGTTTTATCTCTGTTCGGGTTAAATCTGAAGGGATCCGGGAAACCCTGGCATTTCTGGAAAGCACATGGCGAAAATTTGCAGGCAATCAGGCCTTCGAGTACGAGTTCTTCGATGACCATTTTGCCAAGATCTATAGGGCCGAGGAGAGAACGGGCCAGATTTTTTTCGCTTTTTCCATTCTGGCTATCATCATCGCGAGCCTGGGCTTATTCGGAATGGCAGCATTCATATCGGAGAGGAGAACCAAAGAGATCGGCATCCGGAAAGTTTTGGGTGCGACGGAATCGAAGATCGTATTTCTCCTTTCCCGCCAGTTCACGAAGTGGGTGATCCTGAGCAATCTCATTGCGTGGCCCGTAGCTTACTATTTCATGCACAGATGGATCCAGAGATTCGCATTCCGCCCGGGGATCTCGGTCTGGTCATTTTTATTGGCCTCCCTCATTGTTTTGGGCATCGCCCTGCTCACCGTGAGTTATCAGACAATCAGAGCGGCCCGCTCCGATCCCGTGGAATTACTCCGTTATGAATAAGATGGATCGATCCTAGTTGTTCGCAATCGCACAGTATTTGTTTGATTTTGGACACCCTTCGATCCGTTCCTCATGGGATCCATGAATTTGCATCTGTTTGGCTTTTGTGGCATGGAGTTTGCATAGATGATAGCTGAAGAGGAAAGAACATGCTGAATAATTATCTTAAAATCGCTTTTAGGAACCTGAAAAAACACAAAGCTTATTCTTTTATCAATATTGCCGGACTTGCGGTCGGGATGACCTGCTGCATTCTCATCCTGTTGTGGGTACGGGATGAGTTGAGCTACGACAGGTACCACGAAAAAGCGGACCGCATTTATCGGGTCACTTATGCCGAAGAAATTGGGGATGCTTACGACCATTATGCACTATCCCCCTTTGCTGCGGCCCCGGCATTTGCCGCCGAAGTCCCGGGCATCAGCGCTTACACGAGGCTGTGGCAGCGTTCCGGTCTGATCAAGCAAAACGAGAACAACTATGATGAACAGAATATTTTTTACGCGGACAGCAATTTTTTCAATATCTTTTCCCATGAGTTCATCGAAGGGGACCCGGCCAAAGCCCTCGAAGACCCTGGTTCTATCGTCCTGACTCGAGATACGGCGACCAAGATATTCGGCTCAACAAATGTCCTGGGCGAAACCGTCAATCTCAGTGCCGATGGCGACCTGAAAGTGACCGGCATCGTTGAAAATGTCCCCCGTAACTCTCATTTTCATTTTGACTACCTGGTGTCGATCAACACCATCCAGGGGCAACGAGCCCAGTATCTGGAAGCCTGGCTCGTCATAGCGGGATATTCCTATCTCCTTCTCGACGAGAGTGCCGATGCAGGAATGATAGAAGGAAAGCTCGCGCCCGTCGTAGAAAAACATACAGGTGAAGACGCCAGAAAGTATGGAACGAAGATGTTTTATTACCTCCAGTCACTGACAGATATCCGCCTGAAATCCAATCTCGAAGGGGAGATCGAAGGGAATGGAGATGTCCGCTATGTCTACGTCTTCTCACTCATCGCCATATTCATTCTCCTCATCGCGTGTATCAATTTCATGAATCTTTCAACGGCCCGTTCGGCCAGCCGGGGAAAAGAAGTCGGCTTGAGGAAGGTTTTGGGCGCGCATAAAAAAAGACTGGTCATGCAGTTTTTAGCGGAATCCACAGGTTTTGCCCTTGTGGCGTTGATCTTGTCTCTTAATTTAGTCTGGCTAGTGATTCCTGCTTTCAACGACCTTACAGGAAAAGAAATTACTATGACCGCTCTATTGAACGCGGCCGTCTTGTTCGGTCTGTTCACCCTCGTGGTATTCACCGGATTTGCGGCAGGAAGCTATCCCGCTCTTTTCCTTTCCTCCTTTCAGCCCATCGATACGATAAGGCAGAAATTCCAGAGAGGATCTCGAAAATCGATCCTCCGGAACGGTCTCGTCATCGGGCAGTTCGCGATTTCTATCGTTCTAATTATCAGCACCTTTATCGTTCTGAAACAGGTCCGCTTCATGAAAAATCAAAAACTGGGATTCAAGAAGGAGCAGGTGCTCGCAATGCGTACAAGAGGGCAAGGCCTTGCTCAGCAGTTCGAGGCTTTTAAAAACGAATTGAAAAAGAACTCAGGGATTCTTGAAGCTAGCTTTTCCAGCGGCATTCCGGGAAATACAACTGCCGTCCTCACTACGTTTCTCGAAGGACAGCCGGATAATGTGTCTTTCACCTTTGATTATATTTTTTCCGATTATGATTTTCTCAAAACCTACGAGATCGAACTTTTGCAGGGGCGGGATTTTTCCAGGGATTTTGGTGCAGATAAAGACGGTGCTTTTCTGATAAATGAAACCGCCCTCTCGAAGCTGGGATGGGGAGAGGGGACTCTCGGGAAAAAAATCGGCTTTTCCCGCGAAATCATGCGCCCGATCGTTGGAGTCGTCAAGGATTTCCATTACCGCTCACTCAAGGAGGTCATCGGACCTTTGGCCATATATCTCAGGCCCGGGCGGGATGCTTACCTGTCCGTCAAGATGAATACGGATGATATCTCTCGAACGCTGTCTTATATAGAGAGGACCTGGAATAGCTTTGAGAAAGAGAGGAGATTCGAATACTTTTTTGTGGATGAAAATTTCGATGCCCTTTATCAATCGGAGGAACGGCTGAGCGGGATCATCACTTTTTTTTCCTTTGTCGCGATTTTTGTAGCTTGTCTCGGGCTGTTCGGTTTGGCTTCCTATACAGCAGAACAGAGCAGGAAAGAGATCGGGATCAGGAAGGTTCTCGGGGCGTCGATCGGTTCTATCCTTATGCTGCTTTCCCAGCATTTCCTGAAATGGGTTCTCGTTGCCAATATTGTTGCATGGCCATTGACTTATTTTGTTCTCAAGAACTATTGGCTTTCCCGTTTTCCTTTTCGGGTGGACATAAACCTGTCGATATTCGTTGCCGCAGGAATGATCGCCCTTTTTATTGCCTTGCTCACCGTCAGCTACCAGTCCATAAAAGCCGCTCTTGCCAATCCTGTCGATTCGATCAAGTATGAATAGCTGAAAAAAATCACCCCCGATATCCTCCCTTCTGGTGATTGACGCAAAAATTCCCCTTTTGTAATCATAGGAGGACCTTTACACATCTGAAAATTATGATGGAAAATATAGAGGCGCTTTTTTTAAGACCCAATATCTATGCCACTGCCCCGCTTCTTGTAGGAATTTTGATGCTTATCCTGGGTGTTGTGACTCTGATAAAAGACCGGGCTTCGAGAGTCAGTTCATCCTTTTTTTTGGTCACGCTCAGTATTTTTATCTGGCTGGGCTCTTTGCCATGGCTTTATACTGCCGACAATGAGCAGGCGGCCGTATTGTGGGCAAAGATCGAGCACGTCGGGGTGGCGTTCATTCCTAGCTTCTTTTTTATTTTTACCCTGGATATCATCCAGCGATACAAAAAATACAAATATTATGGCTTAGCCACAATCCTCCTTTCCGGAGGTTTTTGCGCAGGGTTTGTTTTTGATCCCGATTTCATTTCGGGTGTCGCTATAATGCCTTGGGGGTATTACCCCCAGTACGGCGCTTCTGGGTACCTTTTGATCATATATCTTGCCATTTTTATGCTAATCAGTCTCGATTTGATATGGCTCGAACACATGAAGAGCGCGTCCGACCGTGAACGCCGGAGGCTCATGGGCATATTCCTTGGAGTCTCCGTCGGTTTGATGGGAGCCGTCGATTTTGTCGGTGTGTTGGGGATACAGGTCTTCCCCCTGGGCTTTATTCCCTTATTTGTATGTGCCTTGATAATTGGCCAGACAATTATGCGTTTTAAACTGATCGATCTGACGCCGTCTTTTGCTGCCAATCAAATCTTGGAGACCATGGAAGGACTGGTTGCGGTGGTCAACCTCGCTGGCCGGATCTCATTCGTCAACCGGTCGCTCTGTGCGCTTCTGGGATATAAAAAAGACGAGTTGAAAGAGCGGCCGATCACCATTCTTTTCGAGATCAATGATAAAAATTTCTTTCCCAACATAAACAAAAATTGGTTCCTCCGTGATGAGGAAATGGAATGGCGGGCAAGGGATGGAACCAAGGTCGAGCTGAGCGTTTCCGCCTCCTTGATCAGAGATAAAAAAGGAGACCCTGCAGGGATCGTCTATGCTGCAACGGATATCACGGAGCGGAAGAAATACGAGAGAGAGCTGATCGATGCCAAGGATGTGGCGGAACAGGCGAACAGGGCTAAAAGCGAGTTTCTGGCAAATATGTCCCATGAGATCAGGACCCCGTTGAATGCCGTGTTAGGATTTTCCGACGTCCTTTCGGAAACTCAGATGAATAACATCCAGGCCGATTATGTGGACACGATTCGGGAAAGCGGCAAGTTGCTGCTCGCTCTAATCAGTGACATCCTCGATTTTTCTAAGATCGAATCCGGCGAGGTCCATCTGGAAACGATCGATTTTAACCTGAAAAATCTAGTCGAAGATGTATTGCGGATTGCCAGGCCTAAAGTCACCAATTCCAAAATCGAATTGTACTATGATTACAACGAGGATGTGCCGACGGATTTTGTCGGAGATCCCACACGGATCAGGCAGATTATCTTGAATCTTTTGAACAATGCGATAAAATTCACGAAAAAGGGAGAGATAGGCGTTCATGTGCTGCCGACTGCTGGACGAAAAAAATCGGCTGGATCGGAGGATGAGTTTTATTCCGTGCAGATCTCGGTGCAGGATACCGGGATCGGGATACCTAAGGAAAAACAAAAGATAATTTTCGAGACTTTCACACAGGCTGACTCCTCGACCACACGAAGATATGGCGGCACGGGATTGGGATTAGCGATAACCAAAGCTCTCGTCGAAAAGATGGATGGAGCGATCTGGGTGGAATCGGAAGTAGAGGAAGGAAGTGAGTTCACATTTACGCTGAATCTCAAACAATCGGACCCTTCGGCGATTGCAGAAATATCGCCCCTCAATACCGAAGATCTGAGCGGCAAAAATGTCTTGATTGTCGACGACAATGAAAATGCCCGTCGCCTCTTGAAAACATTCTGTCAAAATGCCGGTTTAAACGTGCTTGCCGAAGCGCCCTCTGCCGTACAGGCTTTGGAATTTCTAGGCAAAATCAAGTCGGTTCCGGACATCATTTTATCCGATGTCATGATGCCCGAGATGGATGGGTACGAATTTGCTCGCAGGGTGAGAGATAAAAATTACAAAAACGTTAGATTGATCGCCGTTTCCTCGGACGCCAGGCCCGGTTCGGCTAAAGAGGCAAAAGATGCAGGGTTCCATGCCTTTTTAACGAAACCCGTAACTGAGCGAGGGGTCCTTAATGTCATGAAAACGGTTTTGGGTGATAACCGGTCTGCCGGACAGATCGTGACAACTCATATGGCTGAAGAACTGATAGGGAAAAAAGTGCGGGTTCTGGTGGCCGAAGATAATCCGGTCAATAAAAAACTCATCGATATAACCCTGCAAAAACTCGGATTCGAAGGCGAGATCGTTTCCAACGGCAAAGAGGCTGTCGAAAAAGCGCTGACCGAGGATTTTGATATATGCCTGATGGACATCCATATGCCCGTCATGAGCGGTATCGAAGCGACCGAGGAAATCAGAAAAAGAGGGAACACTACTTTGCCGATCGTGGCTTTGACAGCGGACGTTTTCAAAGAAGGCAAGGAACGGTGTCTTAAAGCGGGAATGAACGATTTTTTATCTCGGCCTGTCAAATCCGAAAAACTCGAGCAGAAGATTGCTGAGTGGACGAATCGCAGCGTGGACGAATTGACTCTTCCCTCCTAAATTGATATGCTCATTCTGTCAATTATGGGGATAATCGCATCATTCTCTAAATAGGAGGGGACTCGATGATAAAAAATTTAGCAAAATCATGCATTCTGATATTTCTGATTTTCTTTATCTCCCTGGAAGCATTTGGAAGAGAACAGGAGACGAACTTGGTATACAGTATGCCCAGAATCTCTCCGCTATACCCTCCACCTCCGCTTCAGTTCCGGGATAATAGAATACTCACGATCATTTTCAGGAGCACTCCCCGAACTCTTGAAAAACTTGTGCCTAAACCTTTGGTGCCGAATCCACTTAATTTGATGTTTATCTATATCGCACAGTTAAATATCCAAGTCTCGGAAACGGAGAGATATCCCTATCTCGAGGCTGGAATAGGTGTTCCCGCTTCTTTTTCACAGACATTGGGGAACTATGCCGTTTATCTATATCTCGATAAAACTCTTCCGATCGTTGGCGGTAGAGAAATATGGGGGTGGCCAAAAAAGGATGCTTCTATCAGTTTTGTCGAAAAAGATGGAAAGATTAGCGCGAGTCTTGAGCGGCTTGGTTTTCCGCTAATTTCTGTCAATGCATCCTTGGAGAAAAAGATTGAACCTTTTCCAGAAAGTCCTAGCATGCCCTGGTACAATTTGAAGATCATTCCCTCTGTTGAAAGAGAGGCTCCTCCGGAAGTTCACCAGTTGACGTCCACTGCCAATTCAGATACGAAAATCAAAGAACATTACATTTGTAAGGCGGGATTGGAATTCAAAGCTTCGCCTTGGGATCCCCTGGCAGATATCGATGTTTTGGAAATTACAGATGTGACTTTCCAAGTCAGTGACTTCGTCATGAATTTTGGCAAAGTCATCTACGATTATCTCGACGAGAAAAACAGAGAATAATCAATAAATGCGCATCGAAAGAACGCACTGGAACAGAGAATTTTGGGCAGATTTCGGATCGAAATTCTGAGGGCTTTGATTGTCCATCAGGTGTTATGCCATTACGGAACCAGGCTGAGGTGCCGATATTAGTTCTATGGCCGCATTTCAGGAAAAACAATCGGAATACGGTGACGCTCGATGGAAAGGAATGGATCATTCATCACGATTGTTATAATCTGGAAACGTTATGAGGAAATTTGATAGAAAATAGTAAGGAGGTAATAATGGCGGTTTTATACCCTTCCGACGAGTGGTGCCAGGAATGGAAGAAGGCCATAAACAGCAGTGAAGTTATCGAAGAATCTGGCAAGAATTGGGGCATCGATTTTAACGGGAATTGGATCTTTGAAGTTACGCCTGGGGGTGGCTTGGAAAAAACGACCTACCTTTATTTAGAGGTGAAAGCGGGAAAATGCACAGATGCCCGTCCTATAGAAGATCCTTCCGAAGTGGAAGCTGGCTTTTTCTGTACGGGACCCTATGAATCGTTCAAATCCGTCGTGAAGGGGGAAAAAGATTTTATCGAAGGAGTGGTAAAGAGCTCATTTAAGTTGAAGGGAGACATGACGAAGATTATGCTCAATGTCAGATTCATGAAGGAGGTCGCAAATTCTTTAAGCACCTTCGAGTCTGAGTTTTTAAGCGAATAGAGTTTGTAATTTTCCCGGCGGGAGTTAGAAATGCGAAATGATGGAATTGTGAAGCCTTAGGAAGTTATGGCCGATCTATGAAAAATGATCCTCGTTTTGCTTAGTCAGAAGGAAATAGTTTATAATCAGATGAAAAATTGACGGGCAGAGAAAATGAAAGAAGAACGAGAAATCTTGGATGATATCCTGAAAGAGGCCCAGGAAACCAACCGCCTGCTGAGCGAAATAAAAAATGCGATTTCGTCTGTTGCAAAAAAAATGCTGCCGGAAAAACGACAGGAAGAAGTGGTGCTGAGAGGCGGCCCTGTAGCTGAGATCACTGTCTATTCACCCGATAAGTTGAAAGAATGGATGAAGATATTCGAAAGCAAGGGGCTTCGGGTGGAATTCTCCGAGCCTTCTTCCGGGGAAAAAAATTATTTTGCCAAAGTCTGGGGGTATCTGGAAAAGCCGGAGAACCAGATGGATGAAAACACCTGATTCGAACCGCCTCAGATATGTATGGGGGCAGCAATCCTGAAGATTCCCGGTAGATTTCTGAAAAACCATGGCTTCGCTCGACTAAAGAGACGGATATCAGGCAGATATCGGAGGAGCCCCGATGGAAACTTTTCGAGCGAGAAAAAGAAAGAGAATCAAGAATATTATTATGGGTTCTCCCCTCACACTCGTTCTGATTGTTATCAATGTGATCCTCATTGGCTGGCTCGTTCATGTCGTGCACGCGGTTTTCACCGATGCTCTGGAGCACATGTCCCTTTATGAGTGGACGGAACATCTGATTTTATTGGCAAGAAATACCTTCGAAGAGCTTTTCGCATCCATTGCGACTCTCTTTTAAACGGATCGAAACTCCCAAAATATTCCTGTCATCCATAGAATTTCTGAAAATTTGGAGGCTCTAGGAATTTATGTTATAAATTTGTCATAGATTACCTAAGTATTCAAAAAATAGATTTTATCAGAGAACTCGAATATCTTGCGATCGGTAGCCGGACGAAAAGGCTCAAAGCAAGCGAGTAGGAAAGAGGCTTGCTGCCGAGGCAATTTCCAGAGCGGGAAAGACTCGGGGATTCGCATGAAATTGATATTACAGGGATGTTGATTTTGGAAATACGGGGGGAGATAAAATGGATAAATTCCTGATCTGTATTCTGATACCTGCTATTCTCTTGTGTCCTTCATGTTCCTCAAAGGATGAAAAGGATGCTAACGTGGAAGTCATTGATGGGATAGAGTATGTCCACAACGCAGAGATTCCGCTCAGTCCAGATAAAAAGGTTATCTTTGAACAGGAATTATCCATCGGAAGTGAAGACGAGGCAGGAAATGTCCTTCTCTATCGGCCGGGTTGGTATGCCGTCGATAGTCATGAGGAGATGTATATTGCTGAACGACAAGACATGGAAATCAAAGTGTTCGATTCCGAAGGCCGATTTTTGAGGGCAATCGGCCGAAAGGGGAGAGGGCCTGGGGAGTTTCAAAATATCGGAAGACTGGCTCTTTTACCCGGCGGCGGTCTTCTCGTATCGGATTGGTCGGAAAATCGCATCTCGCTTTTCGACAAAGAGGGGCGGTTTGTAAACAGCCATAAAACCACTTCGTCGAGCTTCGAGGTTTATTTTTGCACGGATTCTTATTACGTTAGGGAAGACATGACCCATGAACCAGACGAAACGGGCTGGGGATTCAAAAGAAAAATATTTATCAGCTCTTATGATTTTAATGGAAATGAGATTTTTTCCTATGGCGAGTTCCAGCCGAGTCAATCCGCTTTTGTAAAAGGACGGTTCAGTTTTTCCAAGCCTTACGATGTGCATTCCGTTTTGGTAGGAGACCGGAAGAACCACAGGCTCTATCACTGCCTCAGCGATAAATATCTGATCGAGGTTTTCGACCGCGAAGGCAACCTCATTCGCAAAATCGCCCGTCCTTACGATCGGCTCCCTGTAACCGAGCAGGATAAGCAGCAATATCTCGATGGGTTTCGCAGCCGCGGTTCTTCGGAGGAAGATGTGGCATTGATCGAAGAAAATGCGGAGATGCCCAAACTCAAACCTGTAGCAGGCAGGATGATCACAGACGACCGGGGAAATTTATGGGTGGAGCTGAATGAAAAAAAAGGGGGGAACGGCAGGATTTTTACAGCTTATGATATTTTCAATGAAAACGGCATCTACGAGGCTAAGATCTGGCTCGACATTCGCCCCGGGCTTTTCGCGAACGGAAAAATGTTTCGTGTTGAAACGGATGAGAAGACCGGATACATGGAGTACAAGCGATATCGCGTTATTTGGCGTGATTCCGAGTATCGCACAATAGACTAGTTTGCGAAAATGTAAGATAATGTCGAGGGATCGATAAGATTGAAGAAAGCTCCATTAGGTTCGGTCAAGGCCGCGCTGGGCTGCGGTGTCATCATGATCTTTGCCACAGGAATTTTCGGGATCATTATATCTTTTTTTGCCGACGATCCGGAATTAGCCGCAACGGTGAGGAGCCGGTGTTTGATCGGGATGGCCATCGGCGTCGTTATGGTCATCGCCTGGAAGATTTATAACGCCCGCGAATAGGCAGTCGAAGCTTCTCCTTTATTTTGTACGGACCCATTCAATAAATCCCACGGGATTAACGATCGGACCAGCATCGGTTTTGAAGGCTGTATCAATCATAGCTTGGATTATCTCCTGCGGCTTGATATCCGGATCGACTTGATAAGCGAGAGCTGCCAGGCCGGCGATATAAGGAGCTCCCCAGCTCATCCCGCCCATCCTGTCGAACGTGTAAACGTCGTTGCCCCTGTGGCTGGCTACTGTTTTGTTCCCACCGGGAACCCTGATCACATCTCCTTCAGAGCAGTAATAGCCCGATTCATAGTTTTCTGGGTTATCCGGGTCCTCTCCAGGCTTTAGAGATAGGATGCCGTAATCCAGCATCGCGGGATCGCAGGTCACGACGAGTATCCCTTGATCCTCGGCCTGTTTCAGGATTACTTTCCATTCTTCGTAATGCGGGTAATTAGGGAACATGCCGTTGGAAATGCTTACGGACCGGATCTTTTCTGAATCCGGAAGGATTTTGTTCCATTCGAGAATTTTTTTAAGCGACGTGATGTAGGGCATGTTGTCCTTTTCCCACATCGGGACGGCAAAGTAGGTGAGGGAAGCGCCAGGAGAGACCCCGAGGTTTTTCCCGACGGCGATCGATGTGACGGGTGAGGCGTGCATCTGGGGGGAGAGGTCTTTGAGGCCTGTCTCGTCATAACGGGTGAGGGAAGAGGTGTATTCGACATGGCCCAAAAGCAGGGGCTGGTCGATGATGGCGATCCCGACGCCGGTTCCGTCGATCCCTTTTTCATGGAGAGAACGGACACCGAGGCCCGGGTTTTTGGCATTGGCTATAAAGCGGGCAGGGCTAAATCCGTCTGGCATCTTATCTTCCGGGGGCCATTCGGTGAGGCTGTCGAAAGTCATGGTATTCAGGAATTTCTGGTGACCTTTCAAGTCCAGTTTCACGAGAGACACATTGGCAAGTCCCCAGAACCTGTCCATTTTTTGAAGATCGTCCCCCGTTCTCAGGACGAGTTTTTTGTCCTCTCCGATATCCATCTGTTTTTCTTTGTAATAGATTCGCCTCAGAGTGAACGGTGCAGCATAGTCTCGCATTTTCCAAAATGCGATCTGGATGTTCGGGTATTCGTATCCCAGCATCAGCATGCCCCCGTCCTTCCCTTCGTTCTGTTTTAATGGTTCCCCGAGCATGGCTTTGATCTCTTCGGGTTCGGTCAGTTTGTAGGCAATTTTTCCGGATTTCAAACCCTCTTTGATCTTTACGATCAGATCATCCGCATCTTGGCCTTTGAGAGGAATTAGGAGACAAAAGATGCCAAGCAGAATAAAATTTTTTTTTTGCGTTATTTCGGTTCATGGTTTTCCTTTCACAATTGTGCATTTGAACTCCAACTATCAACGTTTAGTACTGGATCATGTTGAAAAAGGTTTCGATCGTGTGATGTTTTTATTGCCAAATCATCCGGTAAACGTTGAATTCCCGGAATCCGTCGGGTTTCTCCTGGAAACAGTACAGCAGGTCATTTTTAGATTTTGCACAAACAAAAGCATCGCCCAGAGTCAAAATATCCAGGGCTTTGCGGCCGATAAAAACTCCCCCTGGATTGAAGATATCGAAGATGTATTCTCCCGCATTTTCTCCTTTTTCAAATGTTTTAACGAAGATCCGGCCTTTATCATCCAGAATAAAGTTGCCCATGGGCAGCCAGTGGTCGGGAAACCAGGTCTTGTCTCCGAAGGCTTCATATCGCTTTTCCCTTTCCTCCTGGATCTCCTTGGAAATAGTAACCGGTAGATATTCTTTCCGGATTTTTTGGATGAGATTCCCCTTTAAGTCATATTTCATAATCTCGTATCCTCTGTCTTCACAGGCGACAAAAATATGGTCATTTGAAATCTGTCGACTGAAGAGGGGGCGTGAAATTACTCCCCTGAATCCCAGCGTGTTGAAGTCATAAACGTTCTGTGTATCCAGAATTATTATCTCTTCGTATTCCGGATTATAAAGACTGAATGCCCAGACATACATATATTTGTTTGAGGGAGCCGGGTATTTGTCCCAAAGCCCGAAAAAATTCCCGTTTTCCAGAGGATAAAGCAGCCCAACCTTCGCGGGATAGCGAATCTCTTCGATGAGGCTTCCGTCATTAGCAAATATCAAGATTTTCCTGTTTCCATTGTCGGAGACGATGATGTTGTCGTGACTGTCGCATCCTGTCCAGATGATCCACTGCATCTCTCCCGGGCCCTGGCCTTTTGTTCCGAAGGAAGTGAGATAATTTCCTCGAGAGTCGAATTTGAAGATCAGATTTCCTTCTTTATTGGAATAAAAAACGTAAATATTTCCCTCAGAGTCGACTTCGAAGTCTGTGGCATCGGCGATTCCCAAATCTCCGATCTTGTCACCGGAAAAATCGATGGTGAATTTTTTTTCGAGGACGAAAAAGGAAGGTTCTCCTTTGATTTTGTAAGGCTCTAGATGATTGACGACGACTTCCACTCCGCCTTCCAAGTATTTTTCGATTCGGTCTGATTTTGGGGAACAAAAAAGGGAAAAGGCGAGTATGCCGAATAGAATAGACCACTTTTTCATAACGCACACTCCTTCCATCCCAAATGGACTTCTCTTAAATTATACAATCCGGATCTTGAATTATTCCCTGTTGCTGAATATGAAATATTAATTCTGGGAAGAATGTAGACATCGGCGGATTTTATAAATATTTCAGTTCTGGAATATTTACGTGTCGAGATTGCTGTAGCGGGGAGGAAGTGGGCCGCGAAGCTGTAGCAATCTACCGCGAGCGGGCTGCGACGAGGCCGATGCAGTGAGATCGGCTCGCCCGTAGGGTAAAAGCCGGCGATAGGAATAACTTTAATATGAAATATTAATTCTGGGAAGAATGTAGACATCGGCGGATTTTATAAATATTTCAGGCTAAGGATGTTATTTTTGGAATGTCAGGACTTCGATACTCAGGTTGTCGACCAGCTTCCAGCGGATTCTTTGGGTTCCCATAACGGTCGGGCTATCGATAAACTTGAGGTGGGAAGGGCTTTCGACGAGGATACCGGAGGCGGCATCCACGGCGATCCAATCACCCAGCCAAACTTCGCACCACATGTGCCCCACCCAATTTTGTCCGTTGAGCGCTTCTCCAAAGGCCACCCGTGTGGGAATCCCCGCTGCTCGTGCAAGGGAAGCGAATAAAGTCGAGAATTCCACGCACTTGCCTCTTTTTCTTTTTAAAACTTCCGGTCCAGACAGTGTTTCGGCGAGGTATTCTGTCCCGATGTTTTCGTAGACCCAGAGGAGAATTTTTTTTACGAGCGCAAGAGCGTCTTTCTCATCGCCTGCGATTTCGATAGCCTGTCGCCGGATGGCCGGGTCACTCGGCTTGATAAACTCCGAATCCTCAAGAAAAAGGGCGAATTTTTCGTCCTGGATAGGTAACATGACCTGATCTGGTTGGGAAAGAGGTTTGTTTATTTCCAGAACAGCCTCGTATTCATCCCCATTTTGTACTGTTTCGATAGCTTTCTGCCGGTTGTCCGTGAACTGGAATTGTTCGAAAGGAATCCCTTTCCATTTGATGGACACCTGGGCTTTGTTGATGTCCCAAACATTCGGAAATTGGGGTTTGCACAGGACGGTCAGAGTCAGTCCATCGGACGTGTTTAGATAGTTGATGTTGCGGGCATTTCTTGCCGATGTGACATAAGACCGGCTGTTGAGCTCGACGAACTTGATCTGCTTGACCAAGCCTTTCTTGTCGATGTAAAAGATCATGGTGATTCTTTCTCTCACTTTGGCGATGATCCCCCCTCTATCATCGGGCAGCACCTCCACGTCATAGGAATTGACTTTGGCCTCGACAGGATTGAAAACTTTCAGCTTGAAGATCCCTTGGTCTTTTCTCTGAAAAATGATATTTCCCAGGACCACTTCGAAATAGACATCATCGAAAGGGATTTCTAGGATCCGTGATTCTTCAGCATTGACTTGACGAGTCAAAAATAATGTCCCATCCCTGCACTCACCATTGATCCGTGTTTCCTTGGATTTGAAATTGATTTGTAGGTCGAATGATACGGGATTCATATTGCCATCGACAATATAGTGCCCCTTTTGTGTGATATCTTGAGGGTTGAAGCCGGCTATGTCAGTTTTGATGGTGTGATCGACCCTATATTTGATGTTCCCGTTATTGAGGTCTTCGACGATGATGTGGTCGTAGCCGTACCCCTTTCCTTTGCGTTCCAGTTTCAGCCACGATTCTTTTGTTTGGGAAAGAAGAGGCGACAAAAACAACAATATTGAGAGGGAAAACAGGAAGAATTGCTGACCCTTTTTTAACATGATTATTAATCATTTTAAGCGAAAATAACATGAATAGGAAGGAAAAAAGGCTTAGAAGCACCTTTTCGTCCCCCGAAAAGTGATTCTATGCCCCAAAATTGGCATAAATTATCTTATGATTTTATTAATCACAATAACTTAAGTCCGTCTGACCCCTATTCATTTATTCACTGCCTCCCCCTTATTCATAGCGGAGGGAATCGATAGGATTAGCGTGTGCCGCTCTGAGAGCCTGAAAGCATACTGTCAGCCCAGCGATCAGCAAGGCCAGAACCGCAGCGCCTAGAAAATATCCGAACTGGCCGTTGATGTCGATGCGATAGGCGAAACTTTTCAACCAGGTCCGGGATACAAAATAGGCTGCCGGCCAGGCTAACAGATTTGCAATCAGCACCAAATAAGTGAAATCTCTGGATAAAAGTCCGACGATCCCTAAAACAGATGATCCCAGGACCTTCCGGATCCCGATCTCCTTGGTCCTCTGTTCAGCCGCAAAGGATGCCAGACCGAAAAGGCCCAGGCACGCGATAAAAATGGCAAGGGCACTGAAATATCCGAAAAGGCGTCGCAGTCTTTCTTCGGAGCGGTACTGCCTTTCGAAGACGCTATCCAGAAAGAAGTAATCCATCGGTAAGTTGGGATAAATCTTGTTCCAGGTCTCTTCGATGAACGCTATCGTTCCGGGGATGTCCTGGGTCTTCATGTTGACGGATATATACCGGTTGGAATCTAAACTGAGAAATAGATTCATGGGCTGGATGGCATCTTTCAACGAGGAAAAGTGAAAATCTTTGATGATGCCGACAACGGTGTAATAATACCGGGATTTCCCGAAAACCTGGATGACCTTTTTCCCGATAGGATCATCCCATCCGAATCGCCGGACAGCCTCTTCATTGATAATGACCGCACCGGCGTTTTGAGAATCTCTTTGACTTCTCCTGGTACTCCTGTCGTCTGTCGGGAATTCAGGCGAGAAATTCCGGCCGGCGATAAGCTCTATTTCGTAGGTGTCGATGAAATCGTAGCTCACGGTGTTGAAGATGAGTTCGATCTGCTTTCCTTCCGGTGCCCCTTCCCAAGTGACATTGTTGTACCTCCCGATGCTACTGGGCAGGTGGAAGGATCCGCAGACCCCCAAAATCCTCGGATTCTGCATCAGTGCAGTTTTTACAGGTTGAATATTTTGGCTTCCTTCCGTACTGTTGTTCGTTATGACCAGGATTTGATCTTTTTTAAAACCCAGGTCCTTGTTCCGCATAAATTGAAGCTGCCTGCCGAGGATAAATGTGCAGACGATCAAAGCGATGGTGATGCTGAACTGTGAGATGACCAGAACTTTTCGGAATAGGCTGCCTTTACGGCCCGTTTTAAAAATGCCCTTGAGGACACTCGTCGGTTGGAAGGCAGATAGAAAAAGAGCTGGATAGCTCCCCGAGAGAAGGCCTACAAGAACCACGATGCCGATCAGGCTGAAGACGATTTCCGTGCGGCCGATATTGCTGAACCGGATAAACTGACCTGTCAAGCTGTTCAAGGAAGGCAGAAAAATATAGACCAGGGCCAGAGAAAGGGCCATGGAGAAGGCGGAGAAAAGAAGGGTTTCTCCAAAGAACTGCCGGATCAATTGTTTGCGGTTGGCTCCGACGACTTTGCGCAGCCCCACTTCCTTGGCCCGTTTGGCAGAGCGGGCGGTGGATAGATTCATGAAGTTGATGCACGCGATCACCAGGATCAGAAGCCCTGTCGCAAAAAAAATGTAAATCGTGCGGATGTCGCCCGTATTCGTAACGACGGAATGGAGATGCATCCGTTTGAGCTGTCCCAGCTTTAGCACCCGTGTGTCGTCATCTCTCTGATGTTTTGCGAACACTCCAGCGATCTTTTGCTCCACATCGGCCACAGAGTGTGTTTCAGGGAGCATAATATAGGAGACGAGCTGTTGACTGATCCAGTTGTTCCAGTAGGCGGCATCTGGAGCGAGATCTCTCAAGGATTCCATCGAAATGAGAATATTGAATTGGATGTTGGAATTTTTAGGGTGATTCTTCATCACCGCTGTCACCATGACGGACATTTTGCCTACCATATCGTTTTCCACATCGAGGGATTTCCCGATTGGGTCTTGATTGCCGAAATATTTGGTGGCTATATCTTCTGTCACGACAACGGTGTTAGGCTCTTTCAAGGCTGTCGATTTGTCTCCTTTGAGAAAGGGGAAGGTGAACATTTCCAAGGCGCCGTGGTCTGTAAATACAACCTCATTCTCGTAATATTTGTTGTCTTCATGTCGAACGAGAAAAGTGCGGAGCGCTTGGAAGCGGGTAAATCCAACAACTTCCGGAAGCTCGTTGTAGAGTGTTTCAGCAAGGGGGACCGGGGATGTTTGAGCATAAAAAACTTGATCGGTCAGGTGCTGTTCCACATTCACCCTGTAAATCCGTCCGGCATTTTGATGATGGGATTCATAGCTGAATTCATACATACTGAACAAGAGGATAAGGATAAAACAGGCTATTCCGACCGATAAACCGGCGACATTGATAACAGAATAACCCAAGTGCCTTTTGAGATTCCGGAAAGTAATTTTGAGATAGTTTCGAAACATGACTAGACTCCAATAAATGGAATTAAAAAAAATTTCTGGCATCGACTGGATCAGCTGAAACCAGTACCAGCGGTCGGCCGCCAGCCGCCCCTTTTCTGAGCATATACTGTTGTATATCTCCTCGAAATCCCCACCAAGATGAGCGCGCTCATCTCTGGGCAAAAGACGCCGCATGACCCATCCGGCTATCTTGGGGGGGGAATGGAATTGTGGTTTCATGTGCCCATTATTTCTTCACGGCCAGCTCTGGAATTCCCGCCCACATCCTGTCGTGGACTTTACGGATTTCGAACAAAGCTTTCTCTCCTTTTTTTGTAAGGCGATAATATTTGACAGCTTTGCCTCCCCGTTGGGCGGAAGGATCTCCAATGCGGGACTCGAGATATCCTGTCTTGGTCATTCTATCTAAAGGGACATAAACATTGCCTACTGTCCACTTATCCCCGGTGGAAGCGGTGAGGTGCTCCCGGACTTTAACCAGGCTGGCGCATTCTTCCAACTTGAATATAGCCAGCAGGATCAATTCTTCTTTTCGAGTCAGGTATTTCATGATTGGCCTTCCATTCACTCATTTCTTTTATGTTGTAAAAGTTATTCATATTATACTAGACGCAAGGGACACAAAAAAGTTCCCCCATTTGTGAAATTAGTTCAAAAAAATTAAAATTTAGCCAGAACTTTTTTTAATCTCGTACGTCTTTGAAGTTGAGACCGGATGCAGACCGCATGAGTCATCAGATGTTCGACAAACTCTACGACACACATAGAACCGCTGTCTACAGCTTCGCCTACAGTTTGACTCAGAATAAGGGTGAGGCGGAAGATCTTTTCCAGGAAACGTGGCTTAGGGTAGCCCGGTATTTTCCCAAGGTCTTGGATATGAAAAAAGTCAAATCATGGTTATTCACGATCACAGCCAACCTCCACAAGGATGCACTGCGAAAAAAACGCACGAGAAGGCGATTTTTGTTTCAAAAAAAATGGGCTGGCGATCAAGATCTGAACGTGTGTGATGGAATTTCCGATCAGGTTATCCCAGGGCATGCGAACCAATCCGAGAAAATCGAGATGGGGCAAGCGATTTCTCGAGCCATCGCCAATTTGCCGGATCAACACCGCCTCATCTTTACGCTTAAAGAAATCGAGGGTTTCAAACAATCGGAGATCAGTGAGATCCTCGAAATTCCGATCGGCACGGTTAAGTCCCTCATGTTTCGGGCAGTAAAAAAGCTTCGAGAGGATCTGGCGGTCTATCAACCGAGAATGACCGGAGATAATAGGAGAAGACCAAATGAACTGTAACGATGTCGAAAGATTGTTGACGAGTGAAGAAAATCTCGGACAAGACCAACGTCAAAAGTTAGAACGGCATATTTCCCGCTGTTCAAAATGCGCAACGCTCGAATCCGATATGCATAAAATCCGGTATCACCTGCAGGGAGTGTCTGTCCCTATGCCATCAGGTGAGTTTTTTGAAAAAACTCGCATCTTGTGTCATGCCCGGTTGCGGAGGTCGTCCATCCCGAAATATATTTGGATCGCATTGGGGGCGCTCCTCATTTTGACAGGCGTGCTCATGTTGCCTCTGGCGAAGGAAATCATGGCCGATCGCCCTCTCTCTTTTCCGGTTATCGGCGTTTTGATTCTTGTTCTCCAGAATTTGCTGATGCTGTTTTTTACTCCCGTTTTGATAAAAAGATTCCGATTCCAAAAAAAAGATCTGATCAATGGCTTTATAAACAAGGAGGTATGTCATGGCTAGCACAGCAGGAAGAACGATAGCCATCATTATCTTGGTGGTTCTGATTATACTGGTTTTGGGCCGGTTTCTTCCTTTTATTTTTGCACCTTTCGGCATTTTTCCTCATTTCTGGCAGATAGTGAAATTCCCGAGGGTCGGGCACATCGAGTTCGGTCCGTATGGTTTTTTCAATATCACTTCCTATTCGATCGTTTCCCTCGCACTCCTCGTGATTTGGATCTTCGTGATCGTCTGGGTTTATCGGGATGCCGAGCGCCGCGGCATGAGTGGAATTTTGTGGGCGCTGCTCGTTTTCATCGGCAACTTGATCGGCCTCCTGATCTATCTGATCGTGAGGTCGAGCAACGGGTCCGCGGAAAAAGAAGTTGCCCCATCGCAGCCTTCCTCCCAAACCTGTCCCAATTGTCAGCTGCCATTGTCTCCCACGTATGTTTTTTGCCCAAATTGTGCGACCCGTCTGCATTCCGATTGTCCGAAATGTCATAAGCCTATCGAAAAGGATTGGAAGGTCTGCCCCCACTGCGGAGAAAAGCTGGGATCCTAGCACGAAGGCTATTTTACCGGTTCTCTTCCATTTTGTGTGCGTTTTTTGCCAGTGGATAATGACGGGTCCTGTCACGGCTTCCTCCCCCGGCCGTCCTTGCTCCACCCATCCCCCAGTGGGCACCCTTCCGCTGCGGGCGGGCGGGGGGCCCCTCCAGCCGTACCACCCGTCTCTTTATCGTTATCTCTCACACAAAATGGAAGAGGTCCTTTTTACCAAATTTCATTACCCTTCCTGATGATGTCTACGGGAAAAATATCAGCGTAGAATTCACAAAAATTATTGACGTGATCAGTGATATCCTTTCGTTCTGATATTATTGCAGTGGCTACTTCAACTTCTTATGA
>Ga0180438_10001477_pt1 | contig 41806 bp, 35 predicted proteins | sample SS_ome_12_FD_132455 | JGI IMG/M metagenome (GOLD analysis project Ga0180438, IMG submission 132455) | Hypersaline lake sediment archaeal communities from the Salton Sea, California, USA - SS_3_D_2 metaG | ecosystem: Environmental > Aquatic > Non-marine Saline and Alkaline > Hypersaline >...
GGGTGTTCGGACTTTCCTCCCCTCTGCATTTACAGTGCAAAGGGCGATCATCCAGCTTGCAGGGGCAATTACGAATATATCACAATTTTAGCCTTATGTCAAGCCTTGACAATGCTTAAAAATAATGCTATTCTCCCATATTGAGTCATGGTGGCTCAATGCACATTCAACATAAGGAGGTTGTCATGACGACGAAAGTTGTCCCCGACGACGCAGTACTGGGCAAGATTGCCAAACGCCAGCATGAGCTCTTCCGCCGGGTCAAGGAAGGCTCACTCGACCCCAGCCAGGTGCTCAGCTCCCTTCAGGCCATTGTCGAGAACCAGGTCGAATGCCTGGACATCGAAAAGGTGGAATGGGAGGTAAGTTCCAAGGTTCATGAGATTACGGTTCGCGAAGGCCGCGATTTCGTAAGCGAGGTCAAGGCCTTGGGATTCCTCTGGGACTACGGCCACCACATCAAGGTGGAAAACCTGCCCGTATACAAGGGGAGCGGCAAGAAGCGGCGCAAAAAGGCCCGCTTTCGTCTTGCCAAGCCATCCGCCCATCGCGAAATGCCGGTTTGCGTAATCAAGGCCTATGCCGAAATGTCAGGATACGAACTGGCTGATCCATGGGAGCTTCTCTCGTTCGTTCAGCAGAGCGCGGCAACCCGCATCATGAAGCCCAACACTCGCATCATCGCTCTCGGCAATACTTGCAAAATACGCTGGAGCGACACCGGCAAAGAGTCGATCTCTTACATCAGGGTAGGCGATTACATGGAGGGCCGTAATTGGAATTTTCAGCATGACTTTCATGCAAATACAATCGAAGAGCTCGACGAAAGGGTCACGGTCCGTTCATCAGGCTACGTCCTTCTGCGCGAGCGCGACTAGCCCGTCTTCTTAAAAAACAAACCCGCACAGCCAACTGGTTGTGCGGGTGTTTTAAATATATTTCATATAACGTATGCGCCTTAACGAAGTTGGCTGGCTGTATAATATCCGCCTCTGGCGGGCACAGCCAGCAAATTTGGACGAATCAGATTGCCGTTAGGCAAGACACCTATTTGCTATACCCGTCCAAGTTTAAGCAAACGGGTGGCATGTGACTAGGTTAGGCGCTGTTAAGCGATCGTTGAGCACATTACGGTCACATTTTCTTGTAGTACCCAGTTGTAACCAATTGAATTGTTCTAAGTAATGGATATTGTTCTGGTATCGCATTGCTTGCCATAATACCTTTTTCTGCGATTTTGGCTTGGATTTCCTTTACAAATTCATCCATTGATATGATTCTGCCACCCCCTAAACTATTTCTGTTTTTTGGGTGAGTAATTAATATGGCGATTTGTTCTATTTTCTTGGTTTCTTTTAACCATTTAAATATACTTTGCAAAATATATTTTTTCCCTGCCTCAAATTTTTTCTTAAATCGCCTTTCTCGTTTTTCCCAACTATCCGCATCAATAGACGGTTCGATGTGTACCAGATGATTGCTAGTTGGGTTGTATGCGACAATATCAAGTTCCATTTCCCAACCACCGCGTTTTAACCTGCCCACCTTTATATTGTGCTTAACTAAATAGCCAAGCCAATCGTAATATTCATACACCAATTGTTCTAAATGGGTCATCATATTTTTTAGATTAATGTGCTCAATGTTGCTTAATTCGTTGTTATCTGTAATGTTTGTTTGATAATAGCAGAATTATGTATTTATCTCAAACTCATTACTTGACAATTCTTAATAAACATATTAATTTTATCTGATAGTCCTTTGCTAATCAAAAGAGGAAGGAGGCTACAGATATGGCGGAATTATCCGATTGGAAAGTAGCAATTACTCTCCCAATTATTGACGTTAGAGGAAGATGGAGCCTTGCCGCACTGGAAAGAGTTATGACCAAGGCTGTTCGGTCGTGCGTTTTGGAGTGTCGGCAGGTAAACGGAGATGCAATTTGCACCACCCTGTCAGGAGGGCTAGACTCTTCTTTTTGCCTGGCAAAGATAAGGCAGTTGGTTGGGCCGGAAGTCCCTATTCACACGTTTACCGTAGGCGGGAGCGTGCATTATCCTGACGTGCAATTCGCAAGAATAGTCTCTCGTTGTTTCAACACCATCCATCACGAATTGATTCCCTCCTCGGCCGAAATCAGAAAAGCGGAGGAAAAGCTCCGTGGGCGTTGGAAAGATGAAGCTTCTAGGCCCGGAAGTGCTGCAGTATTTCTGGCATATCAGAATATTGCTCAGCACAATTTTAAGTGCGTTATCGCTCACGACGGCATCGATGAACTGCTCGGTGGCTACTGGGAACATCGCAAATATGACGATGACGAGCAGAAGAAGGCCGAGGCATTCCGGGATTTCTGGGACCGACTTGAAGAGGAGCACCTGCTGCCCCTTGAAAGGAAGGCCCAGAGCCTTGGTGTCAAAGTCGTTTTGCCCTACCTTCAGAAATCGGTCGTAGAATACATCGCGAGAATTCCGCTTCGCGAACGTACTTCGTTCAGCGAAAGCAAGATTCCATTGCGGGTCATCGCGAAAAAATATCTTCCCAGAGAAATCGTTACGCGGAAGAAAAAAGGCTTTTGCAGCGCGCTGGACAAGACATAGCTGCCGGTGTTCCGGGAATCCCTGGGGCACCTTTTTATTTGTAATTTTGTAATAAAGATATTTTTCTACTATACTAAACAAAGAATTAAAATAATCTTATGTTGGAAGTTTTATCACTATTTCATCACACGCACCACCTAAACGGGCAACACGAAGTACATCACTGCGGCGGGAAACACAGGGAGGTAAACCCGAAGCTTGATTATGAAATCAAGCATTGCTCCTGTGGGAAGCACGTCATTGATAAAGAGATTGCGATTGGCCATGTCACCAATGAATTTTTAGAGAGGATTGAGCTGACGGTTAAATTTTTTGAGAAATGTCCTGATGGCGGCTGGCACGTAGAAAGCGGAAGATTGGTTTAAAAAACACGCACTCCAGTCTTGGTGGTGCGTTTTTTTATTGATCGCTCCAGCTACCCACCAACCATTTTTTGTGCTAAAATACCAACGTTCAAAAATAATCACTTGTTATGAAGAAGATAATCATTTTGGGAATAATTTTACTAATTTTAGCAGTTGTTTTTATTATTTACGGCGTAAAATCGGTTACTGCCACGCCGGATATTGGCGACCCGGAAGTGATTTTGGAGATTGACGAGGGCGGGGTTGAGGTATGGCCGGCCGGCGAGGAAACCTGGGAGCGGGCAAAAGACGGCCAGACGCTCGGGGTCGGCGACCGGGTAAGAACTTTAGAAAAATCTTCTGCCAGCATTATTTTTTACGATACTTCGGTAATGCGGCTCGATGAAAGCACGGAAATTACCATTAGCGAGCTTGCCTTAAATTCGGAAAACTATCTTGAACAGAACATCGGGGTAGAACTCATGGCTGGCCGGGCCTGGTCAAGAATATTAAATTTGCTTGATCTTGATTCAACCTATGAAGTAAAAACTTCAAGCGTGGTCGCGACAGTGCGCGGCACGGCATTTACCCTTGGGGTTGATGACCGCGGTGAAACCGAACTTGATGTTACGGAAAATCAGGTTGATCTCACTATGTACGGAGTGGCAAGCGCGACCGGGGAAATTATCAAGGACAAGCCGCGGCGCATTAAACTTGAAGCCGGTCGGTTTGTTAAGCTCGGAGCGTTTAAAAAATTAAAGCAGGGTGAATCAGTGCCGGACATTTTTGCGATTGAACCGCAGGCAATTACCCAGGAAAAGCTAAAAACTGACTGGTATTTAAAAAATATGTCGCGGGATGATGATTTTGCCGAGCGGGTTTGGGGACTGCGGCGCGATCGTTTAAGAAAATATATCAAGCTTTTGCCCGATTCGCCGTTTTTTGGCCTCCAGCGCATCAGTGAAAAATTAGGTTTGGCAATCACTGGTGATCCGGAGAAAAAAGAAGCCTTTCTCAAGATTTTGGTTGCCCGCAGATTAGCCGAGGTTGCCGAACTTGCCCACCAGGACAAGGTTGGCCTCGCAAGCCAGGAGCTGATTCAGTTTGAAAACAGCCTTAAAGCCGACGGCGCGGAAAATTTTGCGCGCTTTGCCGCGGTTTTGCCCAACTTGCTTTATTACCAGCAGGGTTTTTGGGCCGATGTTTTACCGACTGAACGTGCTTACCGCTTAAAGCAAAAAATGGAAGAGCTCGGCATGGAGCGAAATATTTCAGCGGAGCAGATTATGTATTGGAAGCTTATCACAATTGAAGGCCGGCTGAATGAAGCCCAGCGCCTGGTGCAGTTCAATGAATCGGAAATTGTCGCCAACGTGCTCGAGGTCGCCCGCATGGGCCTGGAAAATCTGCAGACCGAAGCAAGCAGCCTGCCGGATTCGCCAAAAAAAGAAATACTCCTTGACCGCATTGAATACGATCTTAAAAAATTCGGTTTAATTCAGGAAGAAATAAAACTTTTGGAATATCAGTCGCCTGAATTGCTCCAGCCCGAAGAGCTTGAACTTACCGAAGAGGGAATGGCGACCGAAGAAGAGGTAGTTGCCGAGCCCGAAGAGAGCGAACCCCCGGTGGAAGAAGAGCCAAGCGAAGAAGAGCCGGTCCAGGAGCCGACACAGGAGAGGGTTTTGTCATCGCTTAGCGTGAGCGGTTTTCCCAATCCGGTATTTACCGGCGCCAGCTCTGACCTCGCGGCCCAGGCTTACTATGTTGACGGGAGCAACGAAGATGTGACGCTCAAAGCGGACTGGACAATGTACGGAGCAATCGGCACAATTTCAAACGGCATATTTTATGCCGGCGGCTCTGCCGGATCAGCGAGAATTGAAGCAAGCTACACTTCGGGCGGGGCAACAAAAACCGCGAGTTTTAATATGACAGTAAAAGAAGAATCCGCACCCGTTACCCTTGATTTTATCCGGCTTACTTCGAGCAAGCTTGTTCTTGGGGGATATGAATCATGCAATCTGTACGTTGAAGCGGTTTATTCTGACGGCTCTTCGCGCGACGTGACCGGGATTTCCAGTTTAACTAATGCCAATCCCGATGTCGGCAATCTTTCCGGCAACACATTCAGCGCTTACCCGGTTTCCGCGACCGCGACAATCACGGCAACATATAACGAAGGGGGAGTAACAAAGACCGACGGCGTTTTGCTCACGGTTACCTATCCGTAAATCTTAGTCCATGGATATTACGCCAAAAAAATCAAAATTAATTTTCAGTAGTTTATTGATTTCAGGGCTGGTCGCCGTTGTGCTTGCCCTGTTTTTTTGGTTTGGCGCCTTTGAAACATGGGAGTGGCGGCTTGAGGACAAGCTTTATCTTGGCGCCGAGCCCCATCCCGACATTGTAATTGTCGCAATTGACGATAAAAGCCTTGGAGCAATCGGCCGCTGGCCCTGGGACCGCGAAGTAATGGCCGGCCTTGTGCGCCGCATTGCCGAAGGAAGCCCGCGCGTTCTCGGCATTGATGTGAATTTTCCCGAGTCAGCGCCCGGCGATGAAGAGTTGGCGCAGGCGTTGGAGCAGGATTTCCCAATTGTTTTGCCGGCCGAAGCGGTATTGGAAATTCCTGGAAGATTTTCAAGGCGCGCGCCACTCACCGCCCTTTCCACGCTTTTACCGGTGAGCATTCTTTTAGAAAAGGCCGAGCTCGGCATCACCAACACGCCGCCTGACCCTGATGGCATTGTCCGGCGCATACCGGTTAAAGTAGTTGATACCGAAGGCAATTTTATTAAAGCCTTTGGCGCAAAGATTGCCGATCTTGCCAAAGACGAACACGTCGCCTTGCCGGTTGATGAGCATGAGCAGCTGATCGTTAATTATCCTGGGGGAGTAAAAACTTTTAATTTAATTTCGGCAGACGATCTTCTGGCTGATGATTTTGATTTAAGCGTTCTGGAAAATAAAATTGTGCTTATCGGAGCAACCGCGCCGGATCTCCACGACACCTGGTTTACGCCGACTGCCAAATCCGAGCCCATGCCCGGCATTGAGGTGCACGCCAGCCTGATTCAGACAATCTTGAACAAGGATTTTTTAAAAATTGCTTCGCCCCTCATGACCCTGGTATTGATTTTTTGCTTTGCTTTTTTGCTTTGCTTTTTTTCTTTTTTTCTTCGCGTACGTTGGAATATTTTAATGCCGATTATTCTCGCCCTGCTTTATCTTTTGGCAGTGGTGATATTTTTTGACCTTGGGACCATATTAAATATTCTTTATCCGTTGCTTACCCTGGCAATTGTTTTTACCGCCCTGATTATTTATCGTTATGTTCACGGAGAAAAAGAAAAAAAAGAAGTGCGCCGGGCGTTTGAATTTTACCTGTCACCGCATGTTATTGAAGAAATTTTAAAAGATCCGAATAAGCTGGCCCTGGGCGGCGAGAAAAAAGAACTGACTGTTTTATTTTCCGATGTGCGCGGCTTTACCACGCTTTCCGAAGGCCTGACCCCGGAAGAGCTGACCGGCTTGATGAACAAATATTTAACCGCAATGACCAACATTGTCCTGCAAGAAGACGGCGTGCTTGATAAATACATTGGCGACGCCCTGATGGCTTTTTGGGGCGCGCCCCTGCCCCAGCCGCGCCATGCCGAACGCGCCTGCCACACGGCAATAAAAATGATTAAAAAATTAAACGAGCTTAATGACGCCAATGCCTGGCCCGAAGGCCGAAAGATAAGCATCGGCATCGGCATTAATACCGGCGAAATGGTTGTCGGTAACATGGGCGCGGAAAAGCGCTTTGATTACACCGTGCTCGGCGATGCCGTCAATCTTGGCTCGCGCGTTGAAAGCATTAACAAGCAATACGGCACGCAGATTATTATTACTGAATTTACAAAAAATAAAATTTCCAATGAATTCGCCTTGCGCTTTCTTGATAAGGTCGCGGTTAAGGGAAAAGTAGAACCGGTAAAAATTTACGAACTTGTTGGCTACCGAAACGAACTTCAAAAAATGCAAAAAGAAGTTATTGAACTTTATGAGGAAGCATTTGATTTTTACCAAAAAAAGAAATGGGACAACGCCCTGGAGATTTTAAAAAAATTAACCAAGCTTATTCCCGACGATTTGGCAACGCAAAATATTATTGAGCGGTGTGAATATTACAAAAAAGAGCCGCCCCAAAAAGGCTGGGACGGTACTTGGGTAATGAAGACCAAGTAGCGCAAAAAATCCAAGTAGGGGCAACCCTTGTGGTTGCCCGACCGTGGTAATTTGTTACGCGGACAGCCACAAGGGCTGTCCCTACGGGAATCAATTAAAATAAAAGACGAGAAATTCAATCCCGTCTTTTTTAAATATATTTTATAATTTTGCCAGCCCGACCTTTTTGCGCACGTCAGCCATGGTTTTTTCAACAACCGGCCGGACCAGCTTGGCGTTTGTTTTCAGAGTCTCAATAATTTCTGAATCAGGAATCATTTTTCTTTTCGCCCGGGCGGTTGCGAAAAATTCAAGAAACAATTCCGCCAACCGCTCTTTGCTTTTGGCGTTATTTTTTTCATCCCATCTTTCTTTTCCGTCAGAAAGAAGCAAAGTAATCATTTTCAGGTTTTCGATTCCTTCGGGCGTGGTTACGGCTTTTTTAAATTTATCGCGAATTATGTCTTCATCTTCAAATATGCCGACATAATGCTTTGGTCCGAGGCTTTTGCTCATTTTCTTTTTCGGATCCTGCAGGCTTTTTAGTCGGGGAATTTTGGTGAGATACGGCTTGGTTTCGGGAAAGGATTTGCCAAAGCGGGCATTAAATTTTTTCGCAATGTCGCGGGTCAGCTCAACATGCTGGACCTGGTCTTCGCCAACCGGCACCAGCTCGCCCTGGTAAATAAGAATGTCCGCCGCCTGAAGGATTGGATAAGTAAAAAGCCCGGCGTTGATATTGTCCTTGTGCTGCTTGGATTTATCCTTAAACTGGGTCATGCGCTCAAGCTCGCTAATCGGAGTCACGCAGTTAAAATACCAGGCAAGCTCGGTTACTTCGGGAATCTGCGACTGAACAAATAATTTTGATTTGGTTAAACCAAGGGCGATAAGGTCTTTGGCAACCTCAAGAGTTTGTTTTTCTTTTTCCTCGGGGTTATATTCAACCGTTAAGGAATGGTAATCGGCAATAAAAAAATTACAGTCAAATTTGTCCTGCAATTCAACCCAATTTTTCAAGGCACCTAAGTAATTGCCCAGATGCAGTTCTCCGGTGGGCTGGATGCCGGAGACAACGATTTTTTTGCCTTCTGCCATATGGAATTAGATTATCATAAAATAAGTTTTTTTCCAAATAAAATTTGACAGGAATCACCAGAAGCTGTAATTTTAAGGCAGGTCTTTAAAAAAGGGAGACAACATGGAACCAACCAAATGTCCTCGCTGCGGCGGAAATCATTGGAATTATGGCTGGCCGATATCCGGTATTGCTTGCGGTATTAAGAGTAAATTAGATAATAGCAGTGCGAGCACCCGCAATCAGCGCCCTGGTAATCATTCCTATCCAGGGATATCATCAACCTTGCCGGTGACGGGTGTTGAGAGCGGCGATCTTTATATTCATGGCGAGCAAATTAAGAATCCCATTGAAATATCCGGAGCTCCTTATGCTCTAAGGATTGTTTTCGGAATTTTTGTCGCTCTGACAATATTCGCTGTTCTGGCGGGCGGCTTTGCCCTAATTCAATTGCATGATTTTATAGAGGTTGAAGGCACTTTCAGCCAATTCACTGAAGAACATCCAGTGTATCACGGAGTAATTCAAGCTTCCGGCTTCATCATTGCAATATTTGTTTTTATTTTCGGAGTAAAAAAAATATTTTCTGGCCGTAAGGTGCCGGCCTCAATTTTCTGTAATAATTGCCATAACATTATTAATGATGTAAACCTGCTCCGAGAATCATACGAAGGGGGTATTTGTTGGCTCTGCGGCAGCAGCCGCTTGTCCCTGATCTCCTTGAAGAAATCCACTCAATTAATCAATGACGATATGATTGTCAATTGCCGCCACTGCGGTTATCTCGGGGATTTCGTGATAGACCGCAAAAACCATTGCGTTTGCCCCATTTGTCGTAAGGGCGACCGCCTGGCTTTAACCGAGGCAGAGAAGATTGATCTGGATAAACAGATTGAGAAACTCGAGCTTTACTTTATTGATAGTTTTAAAAAAAGTAAAGACTCCAGGATATTGTGGCTTTGCGGTATCGGCTTGGTTGATATCGAGGACAAGTATATAAAAGGGGAGCCGGTCGAGTGGGACTTGGGTCTTTATTATCCTCCCACGGCAAGGGTTGAATGGGATAAGATTAATTCCAGCATCGGAATAATCAGGGTTGAGGTGCGTCATTTTTTAGCCAATCAACTTGCAACGAGACGGATTAGTCGCAATAAAGACGGAAATTTTATTCTTGATTTTTACCGCCTGCCTAATTCTTGACCGTAATTTTACGGTCTTTTTTTATTATAAAAGCCGCAGCTTCCACTGCGGCTTTTGACATTGGCTTCTAGATTCTATACTTCGATTACCACCGGCAGAACCATTGGCCGGCGTTCAGTTTTTTTGAACAGGTATTGGCCGACCTCGTTGCGCATCTTGTTTTTTATGTAGTCATTGTCCGCGGCGCTTTTTGGGTCGCGGTCCTGAACCATCTTTTTTACCATGTGCCTTGTCTGTTCGATCAGCTTTTTATTTTCTTTCATATAAACAAAGCCGCGGGAAATAATGTCCGGGTTGCCGATAATTTTTCCGGTACGAGCTTCGATTGTCGCAATAATAACCACCATGCCGTCTTCAGCCAGAACCTGGCGGTCGCGCAAAACTATCTGCGAAACATCGCCGACTCCAAGGCCGTCAACAAAAACATAATCAGCCGGTACCTTTTTGCTGGTCAGCTGGCCCTGGCCTTTGGAGAATTCCATAACCTGGCCGTTATCAGCAATAAGAATATTGCGCGGATTAAAACCGACCGACTCGGCAACCTTGGCATTAAGGCGGAGGAGGTAGTGGTTTCCTTCAATCGGAATAAAATATTTAGGATTTGCCAAACGGATCATCAATTTAACATCATCGGCTTTGGCATGCCCGCCGGCATGAACGTCCATCATTTGATAATGGATAATGTCGGCGCCTTTTCTCGTTAGCGTGTCTTTGAGCCTTTGAATAGTGCGTTCATTGCCCGGAATTACTGATGAAGAAAATACCACCGTATCGCCCGGGCGAATGCGCACATGGCGGTGTTCGTCATTGGCAATGCGCATCAGGGCGGCGCGCTGTTCTCCCTGGGCGCCGGTGCAGAGAATAATAATTTTTTCTGGCCGGTACTTATCAACCTGGTCAATAGATATCAGGGTTTTCGGATTACATTTTATATAGCCCATTTGCTTGGCAATTTCCACGTTGGTTTTCATGCTAAATCCGTCAATCGCCACTTTTTTGCCCAGCTTTTCCGCGACTTCAATGACCTGCTTAATGCGCGCGAGAAGCGAAGCAAAAGTGCCGATAATTATGCGTCCGGGAGCCTGATGAATTATCTGCTCAAGGTTGGTGCCGATTTCCATTTCTGAAATTTGGGAGCCAAGCTGGGAGGCATTGGTTGAGTCGGAAAGCAGTGCCAAAACGCCCTGGCGTCCGATTTCGGCAATTCTTCCCAGGTCAGCCGGGCGGTCGTCAACCGGGGTATAGTCGAATTTCCAGTCACCGGTGTGAATAATCGTGCCGACCGGAGTATGGATAATCACGCCCATTGAATCGGGAATATTATGGTTAACGTGAAAAAATTCAACCTTAAATCTACCCAAATTCAGCTTATCAGTTGTTTCAATATTATGAAGATTTAATTTTTCTTTTTTAAAATCTTCCTGCCTTTTTTTAATTATCGCATTGGTAATCGGCATGGCGTAAATCGGCGGATTGCCGATTCGCGGCATGACATGGGGGATTGCCCCGATATGGTCATAGTGGCCATGGGTGATGATTACGCCGCGAATATTTCTTTCCTTTCCCTTGAGGTACGAGATATTCGGAATAATATAGTCAATACCCGGCATGTCCTCTTCAGGAAACTGAAGACCAAGGTCAATGATAATTATATCATTGCCGTATTCCAAAAGAGTGCAGTTGCGGCCGACCTCTTCCAATCCGCCCAAAACAATAACTTTAAGTTTCGGGCCGTGCTCGCGTTTTGCCTGCTTCATCTGCTTTCTTCCTTTTTTCATTTGTGATTTTGATTTTTTCATTTTAGATTTTTTTTCCTCCATAGTTATTTAGCTATTAGCTGTCAGCTTATTTGTTAGGATGAGTGCCTACGTTGCGTTCCAGTTTCTGCTCTAAGAGTTCAACCTCTTCGTCAGAAAATTCAGTCACGGCAATCGTAGGATTGTTTTTAAAATTAATTGGATTGCCCTCGGTCTTGGCTTGGGCAATCGCCGCCGCTCGGTGCGAGCCTTCAAAGATTACGAAACGGCCGCTATCTTTAAAATAAATGCCAATAAATTGGGTTTTATCCGGAAAATCATTTTTAATTTGCTGGATTTTTTTATTGTCATGAACCCATTCAGGGCACATTTTTATTAAATCTTCAAACGTGCGTTTGTTTTTTTCCTCAAAATTTTTTTGCCAGTTCTGCCAAGGACCAATCAGGCATTTAGGAAAAAATTCGTTAGGATTTTCGACCTCATAAATCTTCCACCTACGCTTATCCGCGCTGATGAAGTCCGCCGAAGTCTGGCGCCAGCTTTTCCAGTCCGGCCAACCCTTAACCTCGGTGGCAAATTTTTGCCATTCTTCTCTTACGCCTTCCCGCTGATGCCAACCATTAAAAATCTCATCCCAGGAAATGTCACGTATATATTTTATCGATTCTTTCATTAGGCAGTTTTAAATTCTGGTCCTTAAAAAATAATTTTTTTTGGTGCCGCGGGCGAGACTCGAACTCGCATGAGCTTGCGCTCACAGCGTCCTGAACGCTGCGTGTCTACCAATTTCACCACCGCGGCAAATCTGTAAAAATTGAGGCGCGCCTGCCCTCCGTAGCGTTAGCCAAGGAGGCTCTACCGTTCCGCCACTTGCCCTCTATTTCCAGGCTCGTTTTGTTTTGATATACCAGTGGTTAATGCCTGAAAGGCGGTCCGCCGGCACAGCCATGCGCTCAATATCTATTCCCTGAACTTTTTTACTTACCGGATAGGTATAGGTTGGGCTGAAAAGAAAGATTGCCGGCAGTTTTTCCGCTAAGATGTTTTGAAATTCAATATATTTGTCCTGGCGGACTTCGGAATCAGTCATTGTCCGCGCATCTTCGAGCAGTTCGTCTGCGTCGCGATTGGCAAAAAGCGCCAAGTTGAGGCCGGTGTCCACTTGCGATGAATGCCAAAAAGGAAATGGGTCCGGGTCAACGCCGAGTATTTCGCCAAAAAGCAAAATTTCATAATCCTGATTTTTAAGAATTGTTCTTTGAAGCTCGGATCGGCCATAGGCAAGAATCTCTACTTTAATTCCTACTTTTTCCCATTGGTCGCGCAATGCTTCGGCCACGGCAATATTTTCCGCAGTATTAATCGTTGTTATTGACAGAGTAAAATCTTGACGCTCCTCGTATGTTTCTCCCTCTTCGTTTTCTTTTTCCACCATGATCGCCCGGTAGGTGTCTCCTTCAGACAGATATTCCCATTTGCCTTCGTTTAAAAGTTCATTTGCTTTGTCGATATTATATTCAAATTTTTCAATTTCCGCATGATAACCGATATAACCCTCCAAGATAGGCGCATGGATTACCGAAGCGGTGTTGTTTAGCACCTCATTAACGATTTTTTCCTTGTCCGTAGCGTAAGCGAGCGCCTGGCGGTAATCAATGTCTTTCAGCTCCTCGCGCTTTTTTTGGTTAAAGAAAAGCGCAGTATATTGCGGCATGGACGGCTCATGATAAGCAAGGTCGCTTCGTCCGCGAATTTTGTTACGAGATTCGCTCGGCAGATAACTTAAGCCCTGCACATTTTTATTGTTAAGCGCGTTTACGCCTTCTTCAAAAGTTGGGTAAAACTTAAAGGTAATTTTTTCAATATAAGGTATCTTGCCGTAATAATTTGCGTTTCTTTCCAAATTATACGTATGGATAAGGCCCTTCTTGTCCTTGGTAAATGATTTGAACTGAAATGGACCGGAACCGATCGGCTTGCGGTTAAATTCAGCCAGCTGAAAGCCGGACGCGGGAATGTCTTCCCAGAGATGGTGCGGCAAGATTCCCACCGAGAGCGTGCTTAAAAAAGGCGAGAACGGCTCTTCCAGCGCGAATTCTATTGTTAGGTCGTCTATTTTTCTGACCGTTGTGCCGCGGAAGCTCATCGCCCACGGGCTTGCGAGGTTTGGATTCTGGACGCTGTCAAAAGTAAATAAAACGTCGTCAGCCGTCACCTGGGTGCCGTCGTGCCAGCGTGCGTCGCCCCGCAAATGAAACGTATATACTTTTCCGTCATCGGAAACTTCATAGGATTCTGAAAGATCCGGCTCAACCGTTCCTTCGGGCGTGATGCGCATCAGGCCCGAATACACCAGGCGGCTGATGTCCATGTCCACGTCATTGGAAAGAGAATAAAGCGGATTAATAAATTGCGGTGACCCGATTAGCCCCTCAATGTACTCACCGCCGTCCTTTGGCACAAAAATTCGATGCTCAAAATAAAAGGCGCTCGCCATTGTCAGCAGTGCGGCGCATAATACCGCCCCGCTTACGCCAATAACAATTTTTTCTTTTTTGTTCAGCACCTTGCCGACATGTTTAAATTGCTGCCATGTCGGAATACGCGATTTTTTCAAATTTAAAACAAGCTTCCGGTCAAGTTCGCTGGCGCGCGAATTTGGGGAACTTATTGGACGTGATTTGATTTTTTTTGAGAGATGGCCAACAAGCCTCACCGGAAACGAGACAATATCACGCAACCATCCCAGAGAGATTTTGGACACAATCTTATTTAATCAATGTCGGGACAAGCACATTGGCAAGTCCGAGGGCAAAAAAGAGTACACCAAAAATTATGGTTAAAATGAAAAGGGTTTTTTCAATGCCGCGCTTGGTGCGGTAAACCGCGCCTTCACCACCAAAAGCAGCACCCAGGCCCGAACCACGGGCTTGAAGTAAAATAGTTGTCACGAGAATCACCGAAACAACAATTTGTGCGATTCCGAGTATTTTTTCCATATTTATTGCTAATATTAGATATGGAGATTATAGCAGAAAACGGGCTCAGTGTCAAGGTATTCAACAGCCGGGGCTTTGCCTTATTTTTCCTTTGATTTTGCCGCAATAATGCGCTGCAGTTGCTTTACTTTGCCGCCGCTAACTTTCATTTTGCGCTTCTTTTTTTGTTCGCGGCGCTCAGATTTAGTCTTCTTTTCGTGCTTGTTCATATTATGCTCTTACCATTATAAATGTTATAATATTATTGCATTTCTGTATATGGCAATTGACCCGATTCGTCCTTACGGACTTGATGAATACGAAGAAGAAGAAACCCGGCCGTGGTACGCACACTGGTGGGGGATATTTTTGATTATTGTCCTTTTGCTGATTGTCAGCGGCGGGGTTTGGTTCAGTTTGCGGGTTTATTCATATTACGAAAAAGTAAAAAGCGGTGAGCTTGGTCCGGCAATAATACAATTCCATGAAAAGTTTACCGCCTATACCACGGAAAGCGGTCAGGATCTGGTCATTCCTTTTTTTGACGTCATTACCAAAGATGATCCGCAAACCGGCCCGGACGGCGCTTCAATCACTATTGTTGAATTTGCCGATTTTATGTGTTCCTACTGCGCCGAAGCCTCGCTTTCGGTTCGCGGCGTTGCCGCCAAGTATCCCAATGAAGTTCGTTATATTTTTCGCGATTTCCCCATTGAGTCTCTTCACCCCGGATCAACCCAGGTGCATATTGCCGGGGAGTGCGCCAAGGAACAGGGAAAGTTCTGGGCTTTTCATGATAAGGTTTTTCAAAATCAGGAAAATATTGATCAAGATTCAGTCAAAGCCTATGCCGCGCAGGCCGGCTTGGATATTGAGGAATTTGACAAATGCATTGCTTCGGGAAAATATGACGGCGAAGTCAGCCGCGACATTGAGGACGGCCGTGAGGCCGGGGTGATCGGCACGCCGACGTTCTTTATTAACGGCCGCAAAATTGAAGGGGCTATACCTTCACAGGCGTTTGACCAGTTGATTTCGACAATTTTAAGCGCGCAAGAAAATGAATAAAATTATATTATTTACAATTTTAATTACGTCGGTTGTAATTTTATTTTTAGCTTCCGCCCCCGTTTTTGCCCAGGAAGAAGCGGCCAAGGAGATTAAAGTTTACAATCCGGTTTGCTGGCCCCAGGATGAATGCAACGGCGCGTGCCAGGCCGGACCGGGGAAATGCTGGTCAACAAGCCAGCCGGCTGAATGCCCGCCGGAATGGCACTATTGTTATGACCAGCCAACCGGTGTGAGAATTGCTGTGCCGATTGCCGGAGTAAACGAGGTCAGGGATATTGGAAGCTATATCGCCCTTCTTTATAATTATTTGGTCGGTGCGGCCGTGCTCTTGGCAATTGTCATGATAATGTACGGCGGATTCCGCTGGATATTTCAAGGAGGCGGAGGCGTTGGCAAGGTAACTGAGGCGAAAAAAACAATTATCGGGGCAGTAATTGGGCTGGTCATTGCCTTATTCTCCTATACTCTTTTGAATACAATTAATCCGGCCTTGGTGCGGCTGGAAATGCCAAAAATTAAAATGATTCGGCCGATTTTATTTGATATTCCGATTGTCCGCTGCTGGGATTATAAAACCCAGCAGGAATGCCTATCAAATTCTGCCGGATTAGAAGGCGGATGCCAGTGGAAAACCACCGGCTTTGGCGAGGAGCAGTGCTCTTCACTTGATCCGGAGCCGGGGGATAGCGGCACATACTGCGACAGCGGCGGCTGCAACACCGGCCTCACCTGCACTGCCGGCAAAATCGTGTATCTGGGTCCCTCCGGAATAAAGCCCGAAGGCAATGTTTCGCATCGATACTGCACCGACGGAAAGGTTGATTCACCATGCAGCTCGGACGAGGAATGCACGGGGAGCTCGTATTCAGGGGGAGAGCTTCATTGCGATAAAAAAATAAAAACATGTGTTGGTGATACTCTGCGGCCGGAAATGGCAGAGTGCGATAAAGGCGCTCACATCCAATGTTCCAGCGGATTATGCGAAGGCGGGGTTTGCGCCAAAGGCCAGGACAGCCGCGACTGCGGCTCCGGTCTTAAAAATGACGAACCGGACCAGAGCGATTGCGCAACCGGATACCGCTGCCAAAGTTTTGGCGTCCCATTGCAAAGCTTGAGCGTGCCGACGCATAATTTAAAATGGCGCTGCTGCAACCAGAGTCTTCCCCGTTATCGCTGTAAAGTAAATTGCCAAAAAGACACCGACTGCAGCGAAGAGGGAAAGCCGGGCAATGAATTTTGCTGGGATGAAACCGATGTCTGGTATCAGGGCACGGAAAGCGACCCTGAGGCAATAAAAAAGAACGCAACAATCCCCGGCCTAATGAACCACTGCGTCCCGGTCAACGTTAATAAGCCCTGCATGGTTCAGGCGCAATGCGGAGACGGATTTGTCTGCGTTGATAACTCATCCAGCGGGGGCATCGGAGGCTTTTATTCATTTAATGATCCGGTAGTAAAAAGCGTTTTTGACTTCGGCAGCGAATCAATCGGATTTAATACTGATTACGCCAAAATATTTGTCGGCGAATGCGTTGAGAGATAATAGTTTTATCCGGGAGACCTTGGCGGTCTTGCCACATCCCAAAATGTGTGCTACAATCTGAGTTAACTTTGGATAACTCGGATTTTTTTGTTAATTATCATAATTTCCAAGCCTTGCCAAAGGAAAAGAAAATCTGGCAATAATTAGTAATCCGCCAAGGGCGGATAAATACAATAATTTAGCACACAAAAATGAAGTACGATAAAATTTCCATAAAGGGCGCCCGCGTGCACAATCTTAAAAATATTTCCCTTGATATTCCCAAGGACAAAATGACGGTAATTACCGGCCTTTCCGGTTCGGGGAAATCATCTCTGGCGTTTGACACCATCTATGCCGAGGGCCAGCGGCGCTATATGGAAAGCTTGTCGAGTTACGCGCGTCAATTTTTGGAGCTTCAGGATAAGCCTGACGTGGATGCGATTGAAGGGCTTTCACCGACCATTGCGATTGACCAGCGTTCATCAAGCCACAACCCGCGTTCAACCGTCGGTACGGTAACCGAAGTTTATGATTACCTTAGGGTGATATTTGCCCGGGCCGGCCGGGCGCACTGCCATTTGTGCGGCGGCGAAGTGCGCGAACAAACAATTAATGATATCGCCAGAAAGATTATCAATACCACCAAAAAATTTGGTGTTATTTTATTATCGCCGATTGTCGCCGACATGAAGGGCGAACACAAATTTGTCTTGATTGAGGCGCAGAACGCCGGCTATAAGCAGGTGCGCTTTGACGGAGTAATCATGGATATTGATGAAGCAATCAGAATGAGAAAAGACAAGGCCAAGCGTCATACCATTGAAGTGGTTGCAAAGGAATGGGAAGAACCGGCAAATCTTAAAGAGGAAGACATTATGCCGATTTTAAAAACCGCGCTTGATCTTGGCAACGGCGTAATAACTGTTGTTCAGAACGACGGCGATGAGCTTTCCCTAAGCCAGATGCTTTACTGCGCAAAGTGCAATATTAACCTGCCCAAGCTTGAGCCACGCCTTTTTTCATTCAACAGCCCGCACGGCGCTTGTCCGGCCTGCATGGGCCTCGGGACAAAGCTCGTGCTTGAGCCGGATTTGGTAATTCCGAATAAGCGCCTGACGATCGCCCAGGGCGCGGTTAAGCCATGGACAAGGATCGCCGGCAACCAGACCTGGCACATCAAGCTTTTGGAAAAAGTCGGGGCAAAGCATGGTTTTTCCGTTAACGACCCAATTGAAAAAATTCCCGCCCCGAAGATGAAAATTATTCTCTACGGCACCGGGGCTGAATTGTATGATCTTGACAACAAAAAAGCTGAGTTCCCCGGCATTCTCAATCAGCTTGAGCAAAAATATAAAGAAACCGATTCAGATTATGTAAGAAAAGAAATTGAAACCTATATGCAGACCCTGACCTGCCCGGAATGCAAAGGAAAGCGTTTGCGTCCCGAAGTATTGGCCGTTACCTTTGGCGGAAAATCAATTGACGAAATAGTTAACTTATCATTAATTAAGGCAAATGAATTTTTTGACGCGCTAAACGGTAATGGCAACGGTACGGCAAAGAAAACAACGACAAATAAAGTCAGCAAAAGTCTGTCCGAAGCCGAGCAAAAAATCGCTAACCAGGCAATCAGGGAGATCCGCGGCCGGCTGAAGAATTTACTGGACGTCGGACTCGGTTATTTGACCCTTGACCGCAGCGTAATGACCCTGGCCGGCGGTGAATCGCAGCGCGTTCGGCTTTCTACCCAGCTCGGCACCGGACTTTCCGGAGTAATTTACATTTTGGATGAGCCGACAATCGGTTTGCATGCCCGTGATAATGAAAAGCTGATAAAAACTTTAAAAAAACTGCGCGACATGGGCAATACAGTGATTGTTGTTGAGCATGATGAGGCAATGATGGAGGCGGCTGACCATGTTATTGACGTTGGCCCGGGCGCTGGCGAATACGGCGGCGAAATTATTGCCCAGGGGACCACGGCGCAGATTAAAAAGAAAAAGAATTCTTTAACCGGAGATTATCTGGCTAAAAGAAAAAAAATTGAAGTTCCGAAAAAATACCGTATTGGCAATAAAAAATTTATCACCGTCAAGGGAGCCAGTGCGTTTAATTTGAAAAATATTGATGTTAAGTTTCCGCTAGGTGAATTTATCTGTGTTTCCGGCGTTTCCGGTTCGGGTAAATCAACTTTGGTCCTGGATATTCTCGGGAACGCCCTGGCAAAAAAGTTTTATCGGGCAAAAACAGTTCCTGGCGAGCATAAAGAAATAAAAGGCATTGAAAATATCGATAAAGTGGTCACTGTTGACCAGTCGCCGATCGGCCGAACCCCGCGCTCCAATCCGGCAACTTACACCGGCGTCTTTACGGCAATCCGCGATCTTTTTGCCGAAACGCCCGAGGCAAAGATGCGCGGTTATGACGCGGGCAAGTTCAGCTTTAACGTGAAAGGCGGCGGACGCTGTGAGGCCTGTTCAGGCGAAGGATACGTACGGATTGAAATGCAGTTCATGCCCGATGTTTACATTGAATGCCCGGAATGCCACGGCCGGCGCTATAATGCCGAAGCCCTGGAAATACATTGGCGGGAAAAAAATATTGCCGATGTTCTCGAAATGACCGTTGAGGAGGCGCGTCGATTTTTCGCCAATCAGCAGCTAATTTACGATAAGCTGAATATTCTCCAGGAAGTCGGCCTCGGTTATATTAAACTGGGCCAGCCGGCAACCACCCTTTCCGGGGGTGAAGCCCAGCGGGTAAAGCTTGCCACTGAACTTTCCCGCCGCGCGACCGGCCGCACTCTTTATATCCTAGATGAACCGACTACCGGCCTTCATTTTGAAGATATTAAGCGTTTGCTCGGAGTATTAAACCAGCTGGTTGATAAGGGTAATACCGTGCTTGTAATTGAGCACAACCTTGAGGTGGTAAAGTGCGCCGATTGGGTGATTGACATGGGGCCGGACGGAGGAGATGCCGGCGGTGAAGTGGTTGCCCAGGGTTCGCCGCGTGATATTAAAAAGGTAGCCAAAAGCCTAACCGGCCAATACCTGAAAAAGATATTAAAATAACCATACACACAATAATAAAAGAGCAGGTTTTCACACCTGCTCTTTTAATGTAAAATAGTAATAGGTTTGAATATTTTATAAGTTAATATATTTATGTTAAGAAAATCATTATATTTCGCAACAATTTTTGCCTTTATTCTGATGGTTGTTCCTTTCAGCGGAGCCGGGGCAATAAGCTATTTAAATGCCTATCCGGAAAGAGTTTATTTTTGGGACGGTTCAACATATACAAATTATACCAATTCCGCCTGGTCCGAGGCACCGGGTGATGTGCTTTTGGGAAGGGACGCGCCGCCCAAGGATTCTGATCTCTACATAACCTTGGGATGGGATGGTGAAGATAGCGCTTATTTTGATGAGCTTTATATCAATGTGACTTCTCCGGGAAGCGCCGGCGAGGTTGTTTGGGAATATTCTTCAGCATACGGTTCATGGCTCTCCCTGGTTGTAAATGATGAGACCGATTCGTTTACCAAGAGCGGCTGGAATAAGGTCAGCTGGGAAGAACCATCTGATCCAGGCGTGGTCGGTGTGAGTGGCAAGCTGGGATTCTGGGTCAGGGCGCGGACAATAGATAGCTATGCTTCTCTGCCTTATGCCGGTCAAATTGAAGTGAGGGCATATAATCTTCGGGTTAAAGTGGAAGACGGCGAAGGCGTCCCGATTAGCGGGATGAGCGTTGATAATTTTGAATTATCCGACTGCGACGACACAGCCGTCTATGGCGTCAGGGAATTGCCTGGTGGTATTTATGAACTTGCTTTGCAGACGCGGGCCGCGGACACATATTGCATGATCGGCGTTAATAAAACAGGATATTCATCATTTACCAAATTTGGCTTTGGCGAGGTCAGCAATTATGTTAAAGATGCGACTTATAATCCTTTTGTTCTCCATGAAATAGCCGGGGTTTCGGCGATAGAATCAGTCATTACCAAAAATAAATCCGAAGTCGAGCCGGACGGCGTCGATTACGTTGAGGTAGGGGTATATGTAAAGGATGCCGCCCGCGAACCAATCAGCGGGGTAGAGGTTATTTTAGAATCATCGCGCAGCGAAGACGAAATCACCCCGACATCGGCGATTTCAGACAGTGAAGGGGGGGCGATTTTCCATGTCAGTTCGGACGTAATTGGCCAATCAATTTTAACCGCAACAGCCGACGGGGTCGTGCTTGACCAAACTGCCGAGGTTGACTTTGGCCACTTTGGGCCCGAACCGGGTTCGCTTATTAAGCTGGCTGATGACGGCGATCCGGATACCCATTATGACAGCGCGGTTTATTATTATGCCGAAGATGATGGCCGCTATAAGCGGTACGCATTTCCCAATGATAAAGTATTTTTTAGCTGGTATGATGATTTTTCCGAAGTGCAAATAGTTACTTCCGATGTGATGGCCGACGTTCATCTTTATGGTAACGTCACTTACCGCCCCGGTTCAAAAATGCTTAAGATCCAGAGCGACCCAAAGACTTATGCCGTTGCACAAGGCGGGGTTTTGCGCTGGATACAGACCGAGGAACTGGCCATCGCCCTATATGGCACGGACTGGAACACAAAGATTGATGATGTTGATGTTGCCTTTTGGCCGAACTATACCTTTGGCGAAGATATTGACGAGGCCTCTGATTTTGATCCGATCGAAGTTTATAATAGCACAACAACAATAAGTCAAAATTTAGGTTTGTAATATGAAAAAATATTTATATTTATTGCCAATCCTTGCAATCATCATCGCGCCGCTCGGCATTGATGCGGCCGTGGAAGAAGTCGAGGGCCAAATTATTGAAAGCTTGGAAGAGCTTGACACCGGAAGCCTGATTAAGCTTCCCGATGACCAGGACCCGAATACGCAGATAGATTCAACTGTTTATTATTATGCCAATGACGGCCAGCGTTATGTTTTTCCAAATGAAAAATGCTATTTTACCTGGTATCTGGATTATTCCGAGCTACAAATCGTTAACGCGGTTACCCTGGCGCAAATTCCGCTTGGCGGAAATATCACTTACAAACCCGGGGTAAAGCTGATTAAATTCCCCAGCGACCCCAAGGTTTATGCGGTGGCCCGCCACGGCACTCTGCGCTGGGTAACGACCGAGCAGCTGGCCCGCACCATGTACGGCAATGACTGGTATGTTAATGATCTGGATGATGTATCCGAAGCATTTTATATAAACTACCAATTTGGCGAAGACATTGACCAGGAGGGTGATTATTTTCCTTATTACGAAAGATACAACACAAACACCATCGCCACTGATCTCGGAATATAAAATTAATTAAAAATTGGCGCGGGTACGGTCATGCCAGAGGCAGATGCGCCTCTGGCGCAAAACCCACGCCAATTTTTTTATTCATTTACGCTTTTATTTCTTTAAGCCTTTTTTTCCAGCCGCGCTTTAAGAACCAGAGTTTGGCGCGCCGGACGCGGTATTCTTTTACCACTTCCACTTTGTCAATTGTCGGCGAGGCAAGTGGAAAAATTTTTTCCACGCCGATTCCGTTGCTGACCTTGCGCACGGTCATTGTTTTTTGGTTGCCGCTGCCGCGAACTCCGAGGACCAGACCTTCGAAAATCTGGATCCTTTCTTTTTCTTCGCCCTTGGTTGTGCGTTCTTTAATTTTATGATGAACGCGGACAAGCATGCCCGGCTTTATTCTCGGGAGCTCAATTTGTTCAACGCTGTCCTCGGCCTTTGCTTCTTCAATTGCCTTTTCAATCGCCTCGGGTTCAGGTTCTTTTTCCGGTTCGCTTGGCGCTTCTTCTGCCGGCGCTGCTTCGTCTTGTTTTTTTTCTTCCTCGGGCTTTTCTTCAGCTTTTGGCGCCTCAGCCGTTTTTTCTTCTTTTGGCTCCTCATTGGGCTGATTTGCCTCTGGCTCTTTTTGATTTTTTTGTTCTTCTTCGGTCATATTTATATAAAAAAATTAACTAATTTTAGCTAAGTGTTGTGTATTATAGAATAATCAGCGTAATTTGTCAATTATTGTGATTTTGGCGAAATTTTTTGCCAAACTTGGTTAAACGTTTCTTCTTTGCTTTTACCGGTTGTGTCAATAACAATATCAAAGTTATCCATGTCAAAAGCGTTAATGCCGTAGTATTGGCGGTAGCGTTGATTATCACTGGCAACACGCTTTTTATTAATCTCCATAATTTCTTCAACATTGCTAAAGCGGCGGGCTTCTTTTGCGCGTTCACCCTTTTTCAGCTGGCCGAGCATCCGCTGTGCGCCAGCTCGCGGATCAACTTTAAGAAATATTTTTAATGATCGGGGGATAAAATGCCATGAAGTGCGTCCTTCAATAATAAAATTATCTTCGTTTTCGCCAAGATCTTTTTGCCACTGATCGACCTCTTTGTCAGTTGCCGGGTCCTCTTCGCCCAATTTGTTATATTCTTCTAGCGTCATGCCGCGCTTGGCGGCTGCTTTGCGGCGCATTTCACCGACATAGTATTTTGGCCAGCCGAGTTTTTCCGCAAGCATCTGCGCAATAGTTGTTTTTCCGGCGCCCGGATCTCCGGATAAGGAAATTATCATAAAGTTTTTAAATCAGTTAGGAATTGCTCCAGTTCTTCTGGGAGCGGCGAAGTAAATTCAAGCCACTCATTGTTTAGATTATTAAATCCAAGAATCGTTGAGTGCAAAAAAATTCTCGGCGGCAATATTTTACCTGCCCGTTTTGGTTTATAAAGCGGGTCACCGGCCAAAGGGTGGCCCAGGGCGTGGAAATGAGCGCGAATCTGGTGGGTGCGGCCGGTTTTAAGTTCAATTTCCACCAGAGTAAAGTTGGTAAACTTTTTTATAACGCGGTAAAAAGTAAGCGCCTCTTTTCCTTCCTGGCTTTTTGGCCGCGCCGCCATTCTCCCGCCTTTTACGCCGCGGGCAATCTTAAAGCTTATCTCGCCCTGGCTCTCACGGAGTTTTCCATGGACAAGGCCGGTATAAATTTTTTTTACTCGCCGTTCTTTAAATTCGGTTTTTAAAAATTCATACGCTTCAGTGTTGCGGGTGGCAGCCATAAGGCCGGAAACCTCCTTATCCAGACGGTGGACAATGCCGGGCCGGGTTTTTTCACCGACATTTTTGATTTCGGGAAAATCTTTTACCAAAAGGTCGGTCAGGGCAGTCTCTTTAGAACGGGCGTGCGGCGGATGGACAATCAGGCCGGAAGACTTATCAATAACAATGAAGTCTTTATTTTGAAAAATAATTTTTAATTGGTGTTCTTTTTCATTTTTTCGAGCTTCTTTTTTTTGTTTTATCTCAATTATTTCGTCAGGCTTTACTTTATAATGCGGGTATTTTATTTTTTCATTCACCAAAACAAGGCCCTCATTAATAAGTTTTTGAATTTGCGAGCGGGTCTGGTCGCTCATTGCGGCAAGATAAACATCAAGACGCATGCCAGCGTCATCTTTATTAACTGATAATTTTTTTATTGATTTTTCCGTCATAATGGTGTAATATTTTGCTGTTCCTTTCAGTCAACGGGGGAGAAGGAGGTGGTGATGATTGAATGGTTCATTGCTCTTTCGTTTCACGCCCAGGTTCTTGTCGTGCTTGCGTTCATTCTCTGGCTACCAACCGGCTGGGTTAGTGCTCTTTTCTGGTCAAAAATTCAAAGCGGTGAATGGACACCGCTTGAGCTCTGCCAAGCCGAACGTCCGACATGGCGTGTCTTTCTTTACGCATATCTCGGCCCTATACCCCTAGTCGTCGGTATAATTTTTCTCTGTTTCCTTTGGGCCGGCTACTATCTTAAAGGATCCCCAGGGGCCGGGCATTGCGAAACCCGTTAATTTTTATTTGCTGCGAAATCTACGCAGCATTTTATTTTTCAAAAATTTTTTTGCTTCTTTTTTTGTTTCGATATTTCCCTGCAGCTGTTCTTCGCGGATATCTTTAAGCAGCTGGGCGATCTTGGGGCCGGGCTTAATTTTCAGAATTTCCTGTATTTCTCTGCCATCCAATAATTTTTCAGGCAGGCCTTTGGGAAACCTTTTTCTTAGTTTTCTTATCCTTTCCTTATATCCGAAATAATTAATCTCATAAACATTGGCAATTGAGCTTCCCATCTTGCTTCCCCTAATATCGCAATAGCAAATTTGCAAAAGAAAATCACGCGGAAAATTCTCCTTCATAAAATATTCCTCAATAGTGGTTAGCGGTACGCTTTTGGGATCATTTCCCAAAATAAACATATGCTGTTCGACAAGCCAGCCAAGTTTTTTCGCTTCAATATCAATGCCCGGCGCTTTGAAGGATTCAAGGCAGAGCCTTTTGACGATTTTTTTTGCCATCTTCGCGCCAAGTGCGGCATGGCCGGGAAAACTGATATGAGCGTGTTTTTTTGAGCGGCGGGTAACTGTTTTTGGTTTGGCAATATCATGGAACAGCACGCCGAGAGAAACATAGAGCGGGGGGTGGCCGATGTTAAATTCTTTTTTAAATTTTTCTGAGACAAGTACTTTCAGCGCGAGGTGGATGTGCTTCCAAGCGTTTCCTTCGGCATGGTATTCAAAGGGCTGGGGGCATATTTTCAATGTGGTGATTTCCGGGATAAGCCTTTCGAAAGCGCCGGCCTGATCCCAGCGTTCAAACGAATCCAGCGGATCGGCATAAAAACTTTTTAAAAATTCCTTGGCAACAGTTTCGCGCGGCACAATAAATTTAGCCGCCTTTTTTTTATTGATTGCGGGCATCAATTTTTTAATTGCCCGCCAGGTGCGGTTTTCAATTTCAAAATTTAGTTCGGCGGCAAAGCGCAGCGCCCGAAGGATTCGCGAATAATCTTCAAAAAATCTTTCTTTTGGGTCGCCGACCGTACGGATGATGCCTCCGCGCAGATCATTAAGGCCGCCAAAAAGATCGATTAGTTTTTTATTTTTTAAATCCCAAGCCAGGGCGTTAATTGTAAAATCGCGCCTGGATAAATCTTTTTCAATCGGCAGATTCGCATTGCTCTGTACGTCAAAGTCGCGATAACCGCCGCTTCCCAGGGCGTGTTCGGTGCGGGGCAGGGCAAAGTCAATAAATTTCGATTCTTTGAAATTTTTTGGGCGGAATTTGAATACACCGAAATTTTTACCCACCAGACTGACCGTGCCGTATTTTTGCAAAAATAATTTTAATTTTGTCGGCTGGACTCCTCTGACAACAAAATCAAAATCATTGCGTTTTTTGCGGCCAATTAAAATATCGCGCAACACTCCGCCGACTAAAAAAATTTCACCTTCGGAAAATTCTTTAATAAATTTGCCGATCAGGGCGTCAATATTTTTTTGCTTCAGCTCTTTTTGAACCGCCGGGGCAATTTTTTGTTTTGAACTGATTTTGAGCATACGTATCTATATATTACCCTGTTTTTTGCATAAAAAAAAGCCGCCAAGGCGGCTAAGCTTGAATCCTGGAAAATTGAGTGTTTGGCTCAGAATCATCCTCTTCCTGATCCTGATCCTTCTTTTCCTCGCGTCGGAGGATAGCTTCAGCTTCATTTTGCAAAGATTGGTGGTAGAGAATAAGGTCTACCATGGCGGCAAGGGCCTTGAGAAATCTTTGCGTTTTTTCGTGTCTCCAGAGTTTGGGAAGGCTGCGATCGACGTCATTGATCTGCATGCCTGAAACCTCGCAAAGCGCTTTTCGCAGATGTTTGTATAGGGAAGGGGTAAGGTCAATTTCCTTGAAGGGCTTGACCACCCGGAAGCGTACTCGGCTGAAGCTTGCTTCGTATTTTGGGTCGAGTGGTTCATCCCAAAACAGGCTCGGCGCAAAATGGTTGGCAAAGACGTCGAAAAAGGTTTCTACCTCTTTGCCCCAGGATTCAGCTCCGATGTCGTTTCTTAGATCACGGAGCATTGATTGAAAGATCGTCGCGTACTTTAAATTCTCCATTGTCTCAATCGGCTTGAATTTATCGTCCAATTTTTCCTCCTTATGAGAGTATTCTATCTAAACATTATACGATATTTTTGTCAAGTTAATAACAAAGTTATTAAATAACAATATTTATTTTTTTGCGTAATATATTGACATTTTCGCTAAAATATGGTAAAATATTCATATAAATAATGTCAAAAACATATGGCACAAATACCACCGGAATGGCGGGGACAAACCTGCCCGCACGGCTATCCTTTAGAGATTACTTCTGAATGCCCGCAGTGTAAGATTGAGGCAGAGAAGAAGCCTCTTATCGAGATGAAGGGACCGGGATATAAAATAAATATTACCGAAGAAGAAATCGATACTTTAGTTGACCGAATCGGCATGGAAGATGAGGCTGCCCGCGCAGCAATCGCCAGCCTTGAGCAGGAAATACAAAAAGAAAAAGCTCCAAAGGCCGAAATCGCAGCGGTTGAAGAAAAGCCGGCGGCTGAGGCCCCGACGGAGAAGAAGCTTAATCGACTAGAGCGCGAGGGTAAAACCGCGGCGCAAAAACTTTTAGAAATTGTTACCGGCCAGCAGCGAGCACAAGAAAAGCAAAACATGACTCAAGAAGAAATTGCCCGCTATAAGGACATGTTTGCCAATCCTAAAGCAAAAAGCGTTGGCATGGTATATCTCAGCAAAGAAATGAGCCGGATGATTGATGAGATGCTTCAGGAGGAAAAGATATCCCAGACAAGGCATGAAGATATTAAAACAAATATGCCGCTGATGGGGCTCCAATATATTGAAACTCCGACCAATAAAGGGGCTGCCGCATAAAATAATTCACAAAAAATCCCCAGAAATGGGGATTTTTTATTTAATAAGACTTGAAAAATATTTATTATGCCGCTATACTTAGGGCAAATCACTTGACGAGCGCCCATAGCTCAGTGGTTAGAGCACCACTCTTATAAAGTGGGGGTCGATGGTTCAAATCCATCTGGGCGCACCAGAGCGCTTAAAAGGTGGAGGTGGTTCACCGGGTCGGATGACCGGGCAAATCCATCTGGGCGCACCAGTGAATATGATATAATATAAATATATGGAAAAAGTGATTTTTAAATCCGCTTTAATAATTATATTTTGCGCGGGTTTTTTATTTTTATCGGCTTCGGTTGTTCTTGCGGTTGACTCGCGTGATTATGAAGTAAGGGTTTTTAATGGATTTGAAATAATCGGCAATTTTATGGCCTTTGATGAGGGATATAATGGCGGTTCAAGCATTGCCGTGGCTGACCTTGGCGATGACGGTGTTCCGGAAATTATTATCGGTACGGGCCAGGGAAAGCCGCCCGAGGTTAAAATTTTTCGCCAGGACGGTTCGCTCGCTTTCACGTTCTATGCCTACGCGCCGAGCTACGGCCAGGGCATAAATGTTGCCGCCTGCGACATTACCGGCGATGGCAAGAATGAAATTATTACCGGCACGCAATTTGGCGGCGGTCCGCATGTGCGCATTTTTGACGGAAACGGCAATGATCTGGCAGACGGCGGCTGGTTTGCCTATAATAAATTTTTTCGCGGCGGCGTAAATGTTGCCTGCGGTGACTGGGACGCCGACGGCCAAAATGAAATTATCACCGCGGCCGGCCCTTCCGGCGGTCCGCATGTGCGCATTTTTGACCGCTGGGGCACGATTGAATCAGAATTCTTTGCTTTCCCCGCCGAGCAAAAGAGCGGAGTCAGTGTGGCAACCGGTCAGCTTGATGACGACCCGCAGGAAGAAATTATTGTTTCCCAATATTCAAGCGGCGACCCAATGGTTCGCGTTTATAAGTCAACCAGCGGATTTTGGTACAAGGCGAGCGAGTGGTACGCTTACACTGAATATTATAAAGGCGGAGTCAGCGTGGCAAGCGGTGACTTCGATAATGATGGCTTGGATGAGGTTGTCACCTCGGTAAACGGCGGCGGCGGTCCACATGTGCGTTTCTTTAATATCAGGGGTGAAGTAGAAGATGAATTTTTTGCATACGAGGGCGACTACCGCGGCGGCGTACGTATCGCCATGGCTGATGTTAATGGCGGTGCCGAGGATATCTTTACCGTGCCCACGCACCGTTTGGTAACCGGCCCGATTGGCCAGGCGAAATTTATTGATATTGATATTACAAAACAAAGACTGACAGCTTATGAATGGGGAATTCCGGTAAAGATTTTTCCCGTTTCAACCGGCCTTTGGCGATTTCCCACGCCAATTGGCAAAACCCAGGTGAATTTTAAAGAACTTTGGAAGGATTATCGCTGGACTTACGGGCCCAACCATCCGGATAATTATAACCTGCCCGGAGTAAAATATAATTTAAATATTTTCCCGCATATTTTTATCCATTATGCCTATTGGCACAATAATTTCGGCTACCGCATGAGCCACGGTTGCGTCAATATGCGCTTTAATGACGTTGAATGGGTTTATAATTGGGCTGACGTCGGCACGCCGGTTGAGACGCATTATTAGGATTTACAAAAAAATAAAATTATGCTAATATAACGCAGTCAATCGACTGCTTTTTATTTCCGGGCGTATAGCTCAGTTGGTTAGAGCGTCACATTGACATTGTGAAGGTCCGTGGTTCGAGTCCACGTACGCCCACCAAAAAAGATCTCCAAACGGAGGTCTTTTTTTATTTTCTATATATCATATATTGACAATCCGGCATTTTAAAGCTACGTTGAAAGTAGAGAGGGAGACTTCTGAACTTTAAAAAAACAGCTCAACAAAGCCATAAAGGAGGCTTACCATGAAACGAGAAATACTGAGCCTGCTTATTTGTGTTGGGATTCTTTCTGGCTGTCAGGGCAGCGATTCCGATGCCGACGCCGGTGAGTGCGTTATCGGCGAAACAATATCCTGCGGCTCCGGATTATGCCGGGGAACGAGCGAGTGCACAATCGACGGATGGACACCGTGCTCATCTTCCCGACGTTCGTGCGGTATTTGCTGCGTTTGCGGCAGTGAAGGCAATGAATCATTTGACTGCGAAGAGTGCGGGGATCAGGACGGCGACGGCTACTTGTCTCTTGAATGCGGCGGTGGAGACTGCGACGACCTTGACCACCGCGTTTACCCGGAGCGTTGGGACGAATGCGACGGCATTGATAACGACTGCGACAGCGCTTTTGATGAAGACGAGGCAGTTACCGAATGCGGTGAAAACGTCTGTACTGGCGAGCAATACTGCGTCGGCGGGGAATTTAGCCAATGCTCTACCTACGGCCTGGACTGCGGGCCGTGCTGCCGCTGTACGGCCGAGGGCATGCTCGGCGATTTTTGCAGCACCTGTGAAGAAGGCGATGTTATTGAATGCGGCACGGGCGAATGTTGGGGTACACGTTTTTGCCTTGGCGATTCCTGGAGCAACTGTTCCAGCGCCGGGGATGGCTGCGGCACCTGCTGCGTCTGCAATGAGAACGGCAACCCTGAAGAAATTTGCGCCAGCTGCGAAGACGGCGACGTCGAAATCTGCGGAGCTGATGACTGCAGCGGCTACCGCGTCTGCGTCGGCGACAGCTGGGGTGATTGCTCCACTTTTGGCGATGATTGCGGCCATTGCTGTGAGTGCAACGAGTTCGGTCATGCCGTGACAATCTGCAGTACTTGCGAAGAAGGCGAAACCGAATTATGCGGCAGCGGCGACTGCAGCGGCTACCGCGTCTGCGTCGGCGACAGCTGGAGCGCCTGCTCAACCGAAGGCCGAAGTTGCGGCACTTGCTGCGTTTGCGACGCCGACGGCGCGAGCGAGGCGATTTGCGATGTCTGCGAAGAAGGCGACATCCGCGCCTGCGGCAGCGGTGACTGCGCCGGATACCAACTTTGCCTTGCCGATTCCTGGGGCGAGTGCTCTTCGCGCGGCCTTGATTGCGGAGTTTGCTGCATCTGCAGTGAAAGCGGCCTTGAAGCCTATGACGCGTCACAAGACAGCGACTGTCCGGATTTTGACTGTCCTGCCTACAGCGGCTGCGAATACGGCTGGGTCTACTGCGGTACTCACGGCGACCATGTTCACGTTGAACTAACCGCCCACACCGTCATGGGCGTATGCAACGGGCTTGAGGCATGCGGCCATGAGGAGTGCTATACCGGCGAATGGAAAGTGTGCGAAAACGACAGCGACGGCGATAGATACAGCGAGTCATGCGGTGACTGCGATGACAGCGACCCCACGGTTTACACCGGGGCAGCGGAGATCTGCGGTGATTTTATCGATAACGACTGCGACGGCGTTCTTGAAGAAGGGTGCTGCCTTGACTGGGACGGCGACGGCCACATCGATGCCACTTGCGGCGGCGACGATTGCAATGACAGCGATCCGGCAGTCTATCCGGGCGCGCTCGAGATCTGCGACGGCCAGGACAACGATTGCGACGGCGGCAACGACAACCTCGAGTCGTGGAGCGCGATTCACCGGACGAGTACCGTCACGATTCCGAGCAGCAAGTGTTCAACCGACCCCTGCTGTTCGTACACGACCCACCGTGAACCCGGGCTTGCTTACTCGATGGCAACTTCCGGCATTGATTTTATGGCAATCAATCCGGCGAGCATCAACCTCACGGCTGATGCCGAGCGCCTCTACTACGCATCCACTGCCTACAGCGACGCGAGGATAGAATATCGCGTCAATTACTCAGCTTCCGGTACTCTCACTCAGGGATACAATTTCCGCAGTCCGACGCACAGCGCCTGCGGATCCCTGTTTGGCACGCCGGGCGCGAACAACCCGCAGAGCTTTAGCACTTCAGGCACGGACGTGCCGTTGAGTGTTGAGTGGTGGGTACCAAACGCCGGTGACTACGGCGTGTCTCTAAAGAATTTCGAGGTCGAAATAACCATGAGCTGTTACTGAATTTTCTTAACCCCGCATTGCGGGGTTTTTTTATCCACAAATATTCCTTGACCCGAGGTCAGCCGCGTCCTATTATCAAAACAAGAAAGGAGGGTGCCGTGGAACGGAACCTTTTTCTTATACCCAAAATTCCCCTGGAAGATGTAAAGAGCGACATCGACGCTTTGCTCTGGTCAATGAAAATGTACGAAGTTCGTCGTTTCCATGGCCAGAAAGATTGGGAAAAGGAAAATAAGTCATCTGATCGCGCCCTTGAAATCGAGCCGTACCCGCGGCTTGAAAATGATGCCGAGCATACCTTTCTGGTTTGCGATGCCGTTCTTTTACTTGGCGGGCACTTTCCCGACCTTGACCATAGCCGCTGCCTCAAGCTGGCGGTTATCCACGATAAGCCGGAAATAGAAACCGGTGATGATGAACCGGTCGGCAATAACTGGGGAGAAGATACTCACGCAAATTGCGCAGAGATTCAGGAGGAAAGAAAAAAACGAGAGCTTGCCGTTATCAAGCGGCACGTCCGCCGGCTGCGGCCGAGTGTCCGTCTTGAAATGGGAAACCTCTATTTTGAGATGGCAGAAGAAAAAACTCCGGAAGCTCTTTTTGTTAAAGCGGTTGATAAAATCTGCGGTCTGCTCTTTATTTACAAAAAGAAGAACGGAGACATGCGTGACAAGTATTTATGGTTTTCCTTAAATTACGCGCGCAAATCAATCCGTTATTTTTCCGGGCTGATGCTTCACTTTGAAGAGGTGCGCCATCGCCTAATTGAAGACGTTGCCCGGGCCCGCGGCATAACCCCTAAGGAGGTTCTTGCGGCAATTGAGCAACAGGCTAAAGAAAATTCTTAACCATCCCCAAAAGGGATGGTTTTTTTATTTAATGAAAATCAAAAAACAGGCCCTGATCATCGGGCTTGTTTTATCGGTTTAATTTTTCCAGTTCTTTTTTAAGATGGCTGATTACCTGTTCTTCTGCCTGCCTTAGTTCTTGTTCATCCGGAGAAAAGCTTACTCTTTCCGGTTCGCCCTGTGCCTGCCAGTTTCGCCCCAGGTCAATCGCATTGAGCGGCCGTTCGGTGTGAAGAAGCGCCCTTACCGCTCCGCTGTCTTCATAAAGGATTAATATTGCCGAGGCCTTTGGTGAATTGGCAATGAGCTCGGAAATGACATCCTCAACATCTTCGGGGCTTGAGCCGGAATGGATAAAATCATCGCGGGTTAAAAGTGTCCAAACAAGCCCGAGCGGCTCATCGGCCTTAAGGCGCGCCAGGGCCCTGCCCCAAAGCTTCAATGTCTGAATAGTGCGGGTTCGGTAAAGGTTATGAATAATTTCCTCGCGCCTCGCGCCAAGCGCGACAAGCTGGCTGGCAATTGCCAGGGTCTGCGGAGTAACATTTGTTGATTTAAAGCTTCTTGTTTTGGTAATCATGCCGGTAAGAAGCAGCGTCGCCAGATCCTCATCAATAAAACTTCGGTTAATATTTTCAATAAGGCCGTAGACAAGTTCCGAGCTCGAAGTTGCGGTAATGTCGACATGGTTTATCTGGCCGAAATGCTCATTAGCCGGATTAGCGTCAATATTAATTATCGGTGTTTTGTAAAAAAAGTCGGCATGTTTTTCATAAATTGCGCCCAATGACTCAAGGTCGGCCGCGCCAACCGAAATAACAAGGTCGTATTTATAATCGGTGGTCTGAGTCCTTAAGTCATTTTCCGACCAAGCGCCGCTTTGCGGGGCAAGGTATATTTCCAAAAGGTCGCCCTTGAGATCGTAGCTTATGTCCTGGAGCTTTATTTTTGACGTATCAACTTTAATAATTAATTTATTGATATTCTCAAGCTTCGGCTTCACATGTTCCAGGTGCGGCAGGAATTTCATATTTTTGTGCGGGTTAAAGTTTTCACAAACAAAATGGGCGTTTTTTTCAAATCTTTGCATCAACTTCAAAATCCCGAGGCCGGCACTGATTGTGTCGTGGTCCCATGCTTGGCGGGTGACAATAAGCGGATTTTTCGCGCGCTGGATTGCCTCATAAACCTGTTGTATTTGATTGAGGGCCACAGTAAAAAAATTAAATACTAAAATCAAAAATTAAATATATGCAAATCAAGTAATCTTACCTAAATATCGCGCTTGAGTCAATATTCAGGGAATTAAGGAGTTTATGATAAATCTGGATTTATGTCAATGGCGGGTATTTTTTTAAAAAAATCCTCTAAAATTAGCCAATTGTCGCGACTATCGGGCATGCTTGAATAATTGGCCAATTTTAGGTAAAATAAGGATAAATATGAATAAGCCAGATTTACCCAAGGCTTACGAGCCGCAAAAGCATGAAGACGGGATTTATAAACGCTGGGAGGAAAGCGGTTTTTTTAATCCCGATAAATTGCCGGGAAAGAGAACTGCTTCCTATTCAATCGTCCTACCGCCCCCGAACGTTACCGGCATTCTCCATATCGGCCACGCAGTGATGCTGGCAATTGAAGACCTCCTTATCCGCTATAAGCGGCTTCAGAGCTACAAAACACTCTGGCTGCCCGGAGTTGACCATGCGGCAATCGCCACCCAGACCAAGGTGGAAAAACTTCTTTTGGAAGAAAAAGGAAAAACCCGCCACGACCTTGGCCGGGAAAAATTTTTAGCCGAAGTTGAAAAATATATTGAAAAAACCCGGGCAACAATTATTTCCCAGGTAAAAAAAATGGGGTCAAGCCTGGATTGGTCGCGCATGACCTACACGCTTGATGAAGAGCGGACTTTTGCCGTGCGCACCATTTTTAAAAAAATGTATGATGACGGACTGATCTACCGCGGCGACCGGATTGTTAACTGGTGCCCGCGCTGCGCTTCAACCCTGGCCGATGACGAAGTCGAATATAAAGATGAAAAAGGGAAGCTTTATTGGATTAAATACGGCCCGTTCGTTTTAGCGACCACCCGGCCGGAAACCAAGCTTGGCGATACTGCCGTGGCCGTGCATCCGGATGATAAAAGATATAAAGACAAGGTCGGCAAAAAATACATGATTCCCGGCGTGCTTGGCGAATTTGAAATTACCGTGGTGGCTGACGCGGCGGTTGATCCGGAGTTCGGCACCGGCGCGGTTAAGGTGACGCCGTCGCACAGCTTTGCCGATTTTGATATTGCCCAGCGCCACGATATTCCGGGAAAGAAAATCATTAACGAAGAAGGCCGGATGATGGAAAACTGCGGTAAATACGCCGGCATGACCACGGCCGAATGCCGCGAAGCAGTTGTTGAGGATATGAAAAAAATGGGCTTGATTGAAAAAGTTGAAGATTATGATCACCAGCTTTCCATCTGCTACCGCTGCGGCACCCCGGTGGAGCCGCTTACTTCCAAACAGTGGTTTATTGACGTAAATAAAAAAATTCCCCAGCGCGGCAAATCTTTAAAAGAAATGGCGATTGAAGTCGTTAGCGAAGGCGATATCAAAATTATTCCCGACCGTTTTGAAAAAACCTATTTTCACTGGATGAATAATTTGCGCGACTGGTGCATCAGCCGCCAAATCTGGTTCGGCCACCGCATCCCTGTCTGGTACAGGGGCGATGAAGTGTATGTCGGCATTGATGAGCCAGGGGGCAAAGGCTGGGAGCAGGATCCCGATACTTTGGATACCTGGTTCTCATCCGGGCTCTGGACTTTTTCCACTCTGGGCTGGCCAAACCAAACAAAGGATTTAAAAACCTACCACCCGACATCGGTTCTTGAAACCGGTTATGACATTTTATTTTTCTGGATTGCCCGGATGATTCTGATGACCACCTACGCAATGGATGAAATTCCATTCCGCCATGTTTATCTTCACGGCCTGGTGCGCGATGAAAAAGGAAGAAAAATGAGCAAGTCGCTCGGCAATATTATTGATCCGGTTGATGTGGCGGAAAAGTACGGCACTGACGCGGTGCGCTTGAGCCTTTTAATCGGCACGACCCCGGGCAATGACATGAAGCTTTCCGAGGAAAAAATCAGCGGCTACCGCAATTTTGCCAACAAGCTCTGGAACATCAGCCGTTATATCCTGACGAGCGTGGAAAAAATTGAATTGCAAAAAAAAGCGCCCAAGCCTAAGACCCTGGCTGATCGATGGATTCTTTCGCGCTTTAGCCGGGTTAAAGAGCAGGTAGAGTATAATTTAGATGAATATCAATTTTCCGCGGCCGGCGAACTTCTGCGCGACTTTACCTGGAATGAGCTGGCTGACTGGTATATCGAAATATCAAAAATTGAAAAAGAAAAAGACAGTATTTTGCTCTTTATTTTAGAGCGCATACTTATTATGTGGCATCCGTTCATGCCGTTTGTTACCGAGCACATTTGGTCAGAGATAAATCCCGATGATCTGCTCATGGTTCAAGAGTGGCCAAAAGACCAGAAAAAATTAATTGACAACAAAGCAGAGAAAGAATTCGCCAAAATCAAAGAGCTGATCGTCAAAGTGAGAAATCTTCGTTCAATTTACGGCATTAATCCTTCCCAAAAAGTGGACTTGCTTATTTCCGGCAACAAAGATAATGAATTATTCAAAAATCATCAGGAGATTATCAGGATTCTTGCTCGCATCCAGACGCTTACCATTGATAAAAAAGTTGAAAAACCAAAAGAGTCTTTGTCCATTGTTGTTAACGGCGCCGAGGCTTATATTCCGACCGAAGGATTGATTGATCTCGAGCAGGAGCGTGAACGATTAAGAAAAGAAGGGGGTGAACTAGAAGAATATATCAAAGGCATTGAATCAAAAATTACCAATATTGATTTTCTGAAAAAAGCGCCGAAAGAAATTATTGAAGCGGAAAAGAAAAGGATGGCCGAGGCCAATGACAAGCTTGATAAATTAAATGAACAAATTAAATCTTTATAATATGGCAGTTATCACTGATAAAAATAAAATCAATGAAGTTTTAACCCGGGCGGTGGAAAATATATACCCGTCGCGCGAGGTTTTGGAAAAAGCGCTCTTGAGCGGCAAGCGTTTGACGCTCTATACTGGCATTGACCCGACCGGCCCGGAAATTCATCTCGGCCATGCCGTGTTTTTAAAAAAACTAAGACAATTCCAGGACCTCGGCCACCGGATCATTCTTCTTGTCGGCGATTTTACCGGGATGGTCGGCGACCCGACGGGAAAATTTTCAACGCGCAAAATTTTAACCCCGGCCGAAATAAAAAAGAACGCGAAAAATTATAAAAACGATATTGCCAAGATTTTAAAATTTAAAGGCCCCAATGCGGCCGAGGTAAAATATAATTCCAAATGGCTCGGCAAATTAAAATTCCAGGACGTGCTTCAGCTCAGCTCCCATGTCACGGTCCAGCAGATGATTGAACGCGACATGTTTGAAAAGCGCATCAAGGCGGGAGAGCCGATCAGCCTGCATGAATTTATGTATCCTCTAATGCAGGGCTATGATTCAGTTGCCATGGACGTTGACATGGAAATCGGCGGATCTGACCAGACATTCAACATGCTGATGGGCCGCACCCTGATGAAGGCAATGAAAAACAAAGAAAAATTCGTTCTTACCACGCCCCTTCTTGTTGATTCAAACGGCCGCAAAATCGGTAAAAGCGAGGGCAATGTTATTGCCATATCGGATAAGCCCGAAGACCTTTATGGAAAAATCATGGCCTTGGGCGATGACGTGATTATAAAAATGTTTGAGCTCTGCACTGACGCGCCCATGGGAGAAATTGCCAAGATGGAGAAAGAAATGAAAGCCGGAGCAAATCCGCGCGACTACAAAATGAAGCTCGCCTTCACCATTGTCGGAATGTACCACAACAGTGAATCAGCCGAACGGGCGGAAAAGCATTTTAAAAATCTTTTTCAGGAAAAAGAAACGCCCGAAGAAATTGAGGAATATGCAATAAATAAAGAAAAGATAAATATTATCGATCTGCTCGTTGACTCGGGCATGGTGGCAAGCAAAAGCGATGCCAAGCGCCTGATTGAGCAGGGGGGCGTAAAGGCAAACGGTCACGTTCTTGAAGGATGGGATGTTGACATAATGCCGGATAAAAAAGGCGTGGTCATCCAGAAGGGTAAACGCCATTTCCTTCGGATAATAAAAAAATAATATGGGAAGAGAGCGAAGAATAACGCCCCGCGAACTTTACACGGGCAAAATATACGAAAAAGAATATTTCGGCGAAATCGATACAAACGATCCGCGGATTTTTGAAGAAATAAAAAAATACCGCCAGCCGTCAAAAAATCCGAATTTTGAATTTTGGATGAATTTTCGCGATGCACTAAAAATCGCCAAAGAATTCCAGCCGATTGACAAAACCGACCCGGAAAGAAAACGGGTTGATCCGGCAAACCCGGCCGCCCCGCTTCTCCGGGACCTGAAAGAAGCGCTGATTGAACAGTGGGGATTGACTGATGAGGAGGCTGACGATCTTAAATTATACACGGCCGTGGGCAGCCCTTTGGATTTTCTTCATAAAGTGGATGCATTTATTGATTACGAGGGCAGGATTGTTACGCTTGATTTGACCCTGCGCACCGAAACCGGCAAAAAAACTGCCGATGTGATTATCAGCGGCGAGCTACCTTCGCCCGATGATCCAAAAACCGAAGACGCCTATTTGCACCGGGTTGATGAAATCGCCGCCGATATAATTGAGCAATATAAAAGAAAAACGCCGCCTAAGCGCGCGATCATTGAGCGCCCGCGGGCCGTTCCTCCAGAAGCGGCATAAAATATTATGGAAACCATCCAGACGAAAATTAAAAAAGAAATTATCAATCTTATCAAAAAGGCCGGTATCGTTGCTGAGATTGAAGATATTGCCGTTCCGCCGCAGGAGGAGATGGGTGATTTTTCATTTGCCTGCTTTAAAGCGGCAAAACAGGTTAAAAAAGATCCCGTCAAAATAGCTCAAGATATTGCCGAGAAAATAAAAGCCGGGCTTGATTTTTTTGAAAAAGTAGAAGCCGCCGGTCCGTATGTTAATTTTTTTGTTAAGGCAAACGCCGTTGCCAAGCTTGCCGTTGAGACGATCGCTAGAGAAAAAGAAAAATTTGGCCAAAATGAAATCGGCGCAAAAAAGAAAATTATGGTTGAATTTTCCCAGCCAAACACTCATAAGGAATTTCACATCGGCCACTCGCGCGGTACCTTGCTCGGCCAGAGCCTGGTCAATATCTTGCAGGCAAGCGGATACAAGGTAATCAGCGCAAATTATTTCAATGACACCGGCGCCCATGTTGCCAAATGGCTTTGGGCTTATACAAAATTTCATGAAGGAGAAGAGCCCAAAAAAAATGTCGGTGCCTTTATGAATCAAGTCTATCAGGAGGCTAATGTAAAAATCGCTGAAAACGAAGAATACAAAAAAGAAGTTTCCGAGATTAAACAAAAACTTGAACAGGGCGACAAAGAGATTTTGAAACTTTGGAAAAAAACGCGCCAGTGGAGCATTGATCAGTTTGAGAAAATTTATAATACCCTGAATATTGACTTTGATGTATATTTTTATGAAAGCGACGAAGAAGAGGCAGGAAAAAAATTAGTTAACGAGCTTCTTGAAAAGGGAATCGCCCGTAAAAGCGAAGGCGCGGTGATTGTTGACCTTGAAAAATACGACCTTGGTGTTTTCTTAATATTGAAATCTGACGGTACGTCCCTTTATTCTACGCATGACCTTCCCCTGGCCGAAAAGAAATTTAAAAAATATAAAATTGATAAAAGCTTGTATGTAGTCGATGTGCGGCAAACAATGTATTTCAAGCAGCTTTTTAAGACACTTGAGCTAATGGGATTTGATGAATCGATGCGCCATATTGATTATGAGTTCGTTTCAACGCCCGAAGGGGTGATTTCCTCGCGCCGCGGCGAAGTGCCGACCTTTATGAACCTTTATAATTATGTTTTGGAAATGGCTGGCGCCTCAACCAAGGAGCGCCACCCCGACTGGCCGGAAAATAAAATAAGTACTGCCGCAGAAAAAATAACTTTGAGCGCGATTAAATATGAAATGCTCAAATCGTCGCGCGGCCGCGAGATTATAATTGACCCAAAAAAGGCACTGTCCTTTGAGGGGTTTACCGGTCCGTATCTTTTATATACTGTCGCGCGCATTAACAGCATTATTAAAAAAGAAAGACCGGGAAAAATAAAAAATTGGGATACATTAAATCCGGCTTTGCTGGAAAAGCAATTAATTTTACAAATGCTTGAATTTCCTGAAGCGGTCGTTGAGGCGGCCGGCTCTTCACAGCCTTCGGTAGTCGCCCAGTATCTTTTTGAACTTGCCCAGAAGTTTGCCGAATTCTACCATGAAATTCATGTGCTTAAAGCCGAAGAGCCCTTGCGTTCATGGCGGCTGAGCCTGATATGCAGCGTGAAACAGGTTTTGGAAAACGGCCTTAATTTACTCGGCATTGATTACCTTGAGGAGATGTAAATTTTTGTTTGACAAGCGAATAATTTTTGCTAAAATAATATCACCAATAATTAAAAAATAATTTATAAATATGTTTAAAAAGGACGGTGAATACGGAGGGGGCGAGACAATAATCGCCCAAGGCGTAAAGCTCGAAGGTGATTTTAAAAGTGAAGGAAACGTGGTAGTTGAGGGCGAGGTTAACGGTACTCTGACGACAACTAATGATCTGCGCGTGGCAGAAGGCGCCAGAATCAACGCCAACACCAAGGCGCAAAGCGCGGTAATCGCCGGAGAAATTAACGGTAACCTAAAGATTGGCGAAAAGCTGGAGCTTTTAGCCAGCGCAAAAATTAACGGCGACGTTGACGCAAAGATTTTATCGGTCACTCCCGGAGCGATCGTCAACGGCAAGATTAGCATGGGTGATGTAGCCCCGGCGTCTGAGCCGATTACCAAGGGCAAGAAAGAAACAAAGCGTAAAAACGAGGAAGAGGACATAGAGCTATAAGGCGGTTATGTATTATTATGTTTATGATGAATTTGCCCAGGGCCGCAAATTTGAAAAGGATTTGTTTCAGATAGAAAATAGATTGACAGATCTGGGAATTTCTGGTAAGATAGGGCGACTCGCCCTTTTTAAAGATCCGTGTGAGCTTATAAAAGATGAACTTCGGCGGGGCGTCACCACGGTGATACTTGTCGGCAATGATGAAACCGTTGGTAAGGTGGCCAAGATAATGTCAGAGGTAAAAGCAACCTTTGGTCTTATTCCGCTTGGCGATGAACAGGACAGCTACGCCCAGTTTCTCGGTATGCCAAAAGGAATATTGGCTTGTGATGTAATTTCTGCGCGCATTGTCCGTGAACTTGATGTCGGCCGAGTTAATGACCGAAATTTTCTTTCCCGTATTCTTATTCCGGAAACTACTGTGCCGATTCATTGTGAGGGAAGTTATGCAATCGCTCCGGCAACCAAAGGCGACATTGAAATAAGAAATTGGGGATTCATTGATAAAAAAGAAAAAATGCTCGGCAATCCCGAAGACGGGCTCTTCGACGTGGTTGTTCACGCTGAAGTCGGTAAGAAAAAAGAAAAAATTACCAATCTGAAAATGAAATACGTTGATATCCGCACCAAGGAGCAATTCCCGATTTTTGTCGACGGCGAGCGCATCAACGGCAATAGTTTTAAAATAAAGATGGCCACTCGCCGCGCGAAATGGATCGTCGGCAAACAAAGATTATTTTAAAAATATGGGTATTAAAGAAGTAAAAGTGGATAAAGATCTGTGCATTGGCTGCGGCCTGTGCACGTCGATTTGTTCCCAGGTATTTAAATTAAACTCCGAAGGGAAATCCGAGGTGATCGAGGAGGCTGATTTTGACGAACACGCCGATCATATTGATCAGGCTGCCGCGAGCTGTCCGGCCGCGGCAATCACTTTTAAATAAATTAGGTTTATACCTAATATCCTTTTGCCGGGGTGGTGGAACTGGTAGACACGCAAGCTTGAGGTGCTTGTGGGCATTATTGCCTGTGCAGGTTCAAGTCCTGTCCCCGGCACCAGGGACGATTAGCTCAGTTGGCTAGAGCACCTCGTTTACACCGAGGGGGTCGCAGGTTCGAGTCCTGCATCGTCCACCACGTAAGATATCCACAGAATACAATTATTACGCTCAGCTTGGCCACATCCAGAGTACTTGATGGGATAGCAAGCCACTATCCCTATGGAGATATCCCTTGAAATGCAACATTGGTGAC